>Ga0209537_1000559_pt1 | contig 45355 bp, 41 predicted proteins | sample BioPla4DNA1_FD_187698 | JGI IMG/M metagenome (GOLD analysis project Ga0209537, IMG submission 187698) | Biogas fermentation microbial communities from Germany - Plant 4 DNA1 (SPAdes) (version 2) | ecosystem: Engineered > Bioreactor > Anaerobic > Digestate | place: Bielefeld, North... | reverse complement strand
ACCAGTTAAACATCAATATCCCCCCTATCTATAAAACCTTCAATAACCCCGCGAGGATTATGAAAATATCCTCGCTGGGTTATTTCATATTTTTCTATTCTACTAATCTTCTATTATTCACTAGAGTCAACAATTTCAATGTCTCCACGACGGATATCATTACCAATATCCTTAATATAAATCCATGCATCTTTTCTTTTAGAATTAGATGATGGTTTAGCACTAATGTAATCTTTCCCAGATTCCAGCGTCAAACTATAGACCAAATATTTCACCTCTGATCCATCAACTGTAAAGTCCTCGCCTAAGTATCTTCCCAGTTCACTTAGCTTAAATGACCCTTCACCGTGTTCCATGAAATAGTACTTTATAGCCATACTAACTGCCTGAAGCTCAGCAAGTGTGGCAGCCTCATATGATCTGTCAATGAACCCACGATATGTCGGTATACCGATCCCAGCCAATACACCTAGAATAACAATTACAACCAACAGTTCAACTAGGGTAAAGCCTTTTTCTTCTTTAGACATTCTGTTCCATAAAAGTCTTAACATGTTTTAGCCTCCTCAAATATTTTGCTGATAATAACTCCCATTAATATTCTACAGTTTTTTTCGATTACCTCCTTTCAATCCCTAAAATATTTTTTATTTTGGGAAACCCCTTATCTTCCATTATTGAGTTTCCGTAAAATAACTCTTAGGGATTAGGCCGTCCGAGCCATCTACAACATGGGGTACTAAAAAGATGCTCATCTCGGTCTTTTCCGTAGACTTACTGGTCTTGGTAAAGAGACGCCCAAGGATCGGCAGATTTGATAGGATTGGAACACTGTTAGTGCTCTCTACCTCCTGCTCCTGCAGCAGTCCTCCTATCAATACTGGCTGACCATCCTTAACCCGAATTATTGTCTCGGCTTCGCGAGTTCTGATTTGAGGATAAGAATCTCCCTCGATAAAAGAAAAAGTACTTACTTCTGGCCACACCGCGATTGTGATATAACCATCATCAGATACCCGCGGTAACACTCTAAGATTGATACCTGACTCCAGGAACTCAATCCGCTCATTATCCTCATCATCTCTCAGCACAATCGGGACTCTATCTCCTACAAAAATATTAGCTTCCTGTCCGCTTAAGGTTGCAATCTTGGGACTAGCTAGGATTTTCACCTGCCCGCTATCTTCCAGCGCCCTTAGAGCAAAAGCTACTTCCCATGGCTCCCAGGTAAGTTCAACATAGCTTTTACTGCCGGAATCACGATTCTCTGAAAGCACAAAGCCTTCAAAATTGGGGTTCCATTCAATCCCAAAAACATTGAGAGCATCGCTGCTCATCTCTTGAATCCACACTTCTAAGAGAACCTGCGTTAACGGCTGGTCATACTCCAGGATAAACTGGTCAACTTGAGCAATCTCATAGTCCTTCGCTCTAATCATGACACTTTTAGTCGACTCATCGATTTGGATTCGATCTGATGGTAGAATCAGTCCGATCATTCGCGCTGCTGCCTGCGGTTCAGTGTGATTGAGCCGATACACTTTAATCTTATCCGGGTCAACCACTACCTCCGGTTCTTTTCTGGCAGCAATCATCGAGTCATCTTTAAACTCAATCTCAATATCTACAACCTTCTTAAGCTGTTCGATAACAGTATCCGGATCCATGGACCCAAGATCGGTTATCACGATTTTTTCATCAAACTCGGATAAAGCAATCAGGTTTAAGTCCAGGTTAAAAGCGAGCTGCCGCAGGACATCCAGCACAGTCTGTTCCGTCTCGGAATAAGTACGCCTGGGGCGATCCAGATCATTAATTAAAATTTCCGCTTCATCCAACACACTTACGGTTCCGTTCAGAACAATAATACCGTTTTCTTGGACGTAAGTTTCGATATCAGCAAAAATCCGGCTTAACATTTCTACCAAGGTCTGCGGCTCCACATGCTTGACTGTTACCAGGCGAATAGAGCGCTTTTCATATTGCTCCACAGTCGATTTCAAGCCTACCAGTAAGCTGCTGTCGGTAATACTATAGGTACAGCCGCTTAACTCCGCCACAAGATCCAATGCTTCTTCCAGGGAGCGGTTCTTAATCTCAACCGTACCTGATCCACTCACACCATCATCTATCAACACACTCAAACCCGCAAACTCGCCGATGGTGGTAAAGATATCGCGGTAAGAAGCATTTTCAAAGTAAAATGACAGCTCTTGCGCGCCGACAGCGTTCGTCATAGTTAACAGGAGAACGAGCGCGGTACCCAACCACATTTTCCAGGACAGTGCCTTTGTCTGCATGTTATTACCTCCCCATCCGGACAGTGAAATTCCGCTCTCCTTTTACGAATTGAGCTTCCTTGTCCTGCGCTGAGGTTAGTGTCCAACCCTCAACTACATCATTTACTGCAGCCAGCCGCGTTTTCCCTTTGTATTCGATTAATACCAAAATCTGGTTATTGCCTTGAATTATCCCTTTCAGTACAAAATCGGGAACATCTTGAGCGGTAATGAACTCAGCAATCATCTTCCACTCATCAGCAGTAGTAGCTGCTGACAGCATACCAAGGGCAGGATTCCAAGAGAATTTACGGTGCTGCCACAGCTCCTGCAGCTTTTGTACAAGCTGGGATCCATCCGCGTATTCAACTCTGATACTGTTAGTTACCAGCGTTTCTTCACCGGTTTGAATAGATACCGCGTGACTTGCTTTTGGGGCGCTGATTTCATCATACTGCTTTACTAGTTTAATTGCACCTTGGACATCAGCTTTACTTCCCGATAAAACCAAAATTTTATGCTGAGCGTCAGCGTATGTATCCAATCTCGGGAATACTACTCGAAGCAGCTGCACCACATTTTCAGGCTCAGTATATTCAAGGATGATAAAGGCGTAATCAGGTTCGACAAATGCCTGCTGCAGTCTTTCCTCTGATGCTATTACTAAGGTGTTGTCAACAATATGATAGGAATAACCGGTAGTGCGGGATACTAAATCCAGCGCAGTTGCAATTGGCAGATCGCGCAGATAAAAGCTTACTGTACCGGATACACTGGGATCAATCAGCACATTATAGCCGGCAAGTTCACCTAAAATATGGAAGACATCAGCTAAAGGCGCATTGCTGAACTCCATATCCACCGAATCGGTGCTGGCTGCAGAAACCGCGACTGATAAAATCAAGACTAAACATAAACCAGCTAAACTTAACCCAAATTTTCTCTTCATGAACTCCGCCCCCCTAATGAAAGTTGAATCTCTATGCCGCTTAAATTAAGGATCACTAGACTGTTGGTGATATCTACTATCCGTGCTGGTCCAATATAATCGCCAACTTTCAACCACTGCAGGCTGTTATTAAATGAAATCAAAGCCCGTTGATCTCCACTGGCAGTTATGATTCCCAACACTGAGACTTCATCGGTACTAAACTGGTCGATGACCGCTAAAGGGATGCCAAATGCTTCAGGGTTCTTGGTCACAGTACCCGATTGCAAAGGCACAGGAACAGCCCAGTAGTGATCCGGGTCCTGGTCATCGGGAATCACATAGAGACTGAGATTGGCATACAAATCAACTCCGCTCTCTGCATCGCTTGTCAGGTGAACATTATCAATGGTTACGCTGGGTAGATTAGCAGTGATACCCGCCAGCACCGTGACAAGGCTGCCAATGTGTCCGCTCATTTCTAGCGTCAATGGATACCAGGACTCTCCATCAGCGGTTCTTAGAGTGTAATACTCTAGTTTTATTTCGTCGGCCTCTGCGGCAAGGTCCTTAATCACCGTCAGTACTACCGGCAGATCACTTGCGGAGGGCACTAGGCTTTTAGTCTCTCGAATCTTTTCTTCCTTTGCAGCGACTTCGTTAAGGAGCGACGGTCGCCTGCTGATCAGCAGATTAAAGATACTCTGTTCCTGCTCTGCATCAATGATTAAATAACTTAAGCGGTCAGCCTCACTGAGCGGGGTCCAGAGTAAGAAATACGCTGAAACTAATACTGCGATATAAATCATGCTGATTGAAACGGCCTTAACTGGACCCTTAAGCACAGCATTACCTCCTCTGCACATCGATCTGAAAATCTACTACAATACTGGAAGCAGCGTTGATGGAATTCACTTTAGCAGTAAATCCTTGTTCGCCCAAATTCCGCAAAAACTCGGTAATAGTCCGGAAATCAACGGCATACCCGGTAATTTCCGTATACTGGTTGTCGATACTTACCTCAGTTAGCCAGAGACCGTCGGGAACACAATCAATTATCGGTACCAATACTTGTTCAGTAAGGCCGTGTTGGTTCGATTTTTGAGCCAAAGCCGAATAATAGGTAAGCTTATCGGTCTGTTTGACAACCTCTTTTTCCAATTCCTGCACTGCCCTTGCTTGTTCTCGCAGCGAGTTCGTATAACTAACGGCATTCTGATACTGCTGCTTTAAAGCATCCAACCGCAAATTCTGCATATATCCAAACCCAAGTACTGCTATTAACAAAGCCAACCCTAAACTGATAACAACAAACTCCCAGCGAACTTTGCTCTGCTTTAAGGGCCTGTGTTCAACAGGCATCAAGTTAATCTTCACTCAGCTAACCCCCTTAAAGCTAGCCCCACCGCATTGCTGTAAATAGCTGCATCATCAGGGAGTTTCCTAGCTTCTGTGAGGCTTACGGCTGAGAATGGATTACAGATTTCAATGGCTACACCTAGTTCCTGTGCGAGAATTTGATCAAATCCCATCAGGTTTGCGTTGCCGCCGCATAAAACTACTTTTGGCATCACTTCACTGATTGCTGATGCCCTAAGCTGCGCCCGCAGATAATCGAGGGTTTGGAAGATCCCCCCAATATACTGCTGGATCACCGAGCGGAGCAGATTCTTTGACCCCGCCCCCTTAAGCAGCAGATAGTCAAGATCATTCTGATTCTTCAACTGCTTTGCCGCGGAAATGTCAACCTCGAAAGCTTGACTGATACCTTCATCAATCATAACCCCCCCAACGGGAAGCACTCGATGCACCGCATATTGATTGTTAATCTCAGCATAAATTGTAGTTTGATGAGCCCCCAAGTCCACAAAACAGATATTATCCTGCTTATAGAGGTGCGGCAGACTAAAAGCAGCTATATCAAACACATGGGGGACTAAACCAACACTGTTTAAAAGTTCGATGTACGGATCAATTAAATCCCGGTAACAACCGACGACAATAATTTCCAACTCTTTTTCGGTCCGGTTTAAAACATCATAGCTGTAAACCACGGAACTTGTATTGCTGTTGGTTGTTAGGTTAAAAATATCTTCGATTTCAAAATCAAGTGACGCAGCTAGCTCTTTCTCGGGCATGGGAGGCATTGTAACTTTCCTAATCAGCACATCCTGATTGGTAATGCCCAAAACGACATTTTCAGTTTTATGTCCAGAGACATCCAACAAGTGACGCAGAGCTTTTTTTAATCCTTCAAGATCTGAAACTCTGCCTTTACTAAACCCATGAGGAGGAGTAGGTGTTTGAGCCGCAGTGTAAAGAACCGCATCCTTACCCTTTTTCTGCAGCTCTACCAGCTTAATCACTTCACTCCCGATATCTAAACCAAGGCATCTGCGCAAAAACCTCACCCTTTATATCTGTGTCATCATCTGAATCATCGGCAAATATACGGAGACCAAGATAAACAGCACAATCACCGCCAGAATTAAAATCGTTATAGGTTCGATTAGTTTAGTAAAAGATCCTACGGCGAAATTCACTTCTTTATCATAAAAATCCGCTAGATGCCCCAAGGAATTCTCCAGATTACCGGTTGATTCTCCGACTGCAATCATCTGAACCAGCATCATGGGAAAAATCGGGTTTTCCTTCATTGGTTCCACCAGACTGCGGCCGGACTCGACCGCTGTCCGCGATTTCGCTAACGAACGCTTAATCACTACATTTTCTACTAACCGCTCGCAAATATCCAAACTTTTAATAATCGATATGCCGCTGTCTAAAAGCAATCCAAAAATCCGGCAAAACCTAGCAAAAACAATCATTTTGTTGAGATTTCCCAGCACCGGCACTTTTAACATAATCAAGTCTTTCTGCCACTTGCCCACACTGGTGCTGAAATACCAGCGATAAGCAAATCCAAAACCGATGATCAGTGCCAAAATAGCGTACCAGTATTTGACGGCAAAATCCCGGGCATCAAGAACTGCCAGGGTGATCGCCGGTATCTGAACTCCGAAGGATGAGAAGTTCTGAATCAACATCGGCAAAACCACAAATAACAGTGCCAGTACTACTAAAAACGCTACACTTCCAATAATTGCAGGATACATTAAGGCTTCTGACACTTTTTTCTGCAGTTCATCTTCCTTTTCGTAATATACAGCTAATTGGTTAAAAACTGTCGAAAGCTCTCCCGCAAGCTCCCCCGCTTCCACCAGATGGACAAATTCATGGGGGAAAACAGTTCTGTGCTTGTTGATCGCATCAGTGAAAGAGCTGCCGCTGGCAATATCTAAGCGGATGGTCCGCAGTGCATCCGTTAAGCGCTTGTCCTGACTCTGCTCTTCCAAGAGCTGGAGGCTGTTGATGAGCGAAACTCCCGCCTCTAACTGAATCGCAAACTGCCTTGCTAAAATTGCGAGCACTTTAGCTTTAACCGGCTTGCGGGACACAGACTTGCTGAGTTTACTGAAACTGCTTTCGGGAGCTTCCTGCAGCTGAGTAATAATTAGTCCCCTGCTTTTGAGGGCTTTAACCGCAGCGTCCCGGGAATCGCCTTCAAAAGAACCTCTTACCAGCTTACCCTGGGAATCTCTTGCTTTATAGATGTATTTAGCCATATCTATCACCACCGCTACAAGGAACGATACATATTAGCCACCGCCGGATCGATTACATTCCGCTGCACCAGCTCATCAATGGCCGCATCCATGGTCTGCATGCCAAATCTGGTTCCCGTTTCAATCGCGGATGGGATCTGATGAGTCTTGCTGTCGCGAATCATATTGCGGATAGCTGGTGTCCCCAGCATTACCTCCACTGCTGCTGCCATGCCGCTCCCGTCTTTTCGGGGAATCAGCTGCTGAGAAACGACCGCCTGAATAACTGATGCCAGCTGAATGCGGATCTGCTGCTGACTTTCCGCCGGAAATGCGTCGATAATTCGGTCGATTGTGTTGGCAGCGCCCCTGGTATGAAGTGTTGATAAGACCAAATGCCCAGTTTCCGCAGCTGAGATTGCGGTTCCGATTGTCTCTAAATCCCGCATCTCACCAACTAAAATCACATCCGGATCCGCTCTTAAGGCTGCCCGCAATCCGCTGGCAAAACTCAAGGTATCAGTGCCTACTTCCCGCTGATTGATGATGCAGCCCCGATGCTGGTGGAGGTATTCAATCGGATCTTCGAGCGTAATGATTACTCCCTGCTGTTCCTGATTGATCAGCTCGATCATGGCTGCCAGCGTAGTTGACTTACCGCTCCCAGTAGGACCGGTTACTAACACTAAGCCGTCTTTTTTGCGGGCAATATCCGCGATGATTTCCGGAAGCCCCAGCTCATTTAAGCCGATAATCTTCGAATTAATAATTCTGATCGCACAGGATAAACTGCCCCGCTGCCGGTACACACTGCAGCGAAAGCGGCCGATCCCCCTCAGACCAAAAGAAAAGTCAACTTCGCCTTTTTTCTCTAACGTCTGCTGCTGTTCTTCTGGAACAATGAGCTGGAGCAGACGGCTGACATCCTGCGGCACCAATGCTTTATAACCCGTTAAGGGAGTAATTTTGCCGAAGATCCTGAGAAACGGCGGTATCCCCGGAGATAAATGAAGATCTGATGCTTTCTGGTCGACAGCAATTTCCAGCAGTTCGTAGATATTCTCTACAGATGTCAACCCAATGCCTCCTGTTCATCAATGCTGTAAACAGTACGGATAATCTCTTCAGTAGTTGTAACTCCATCCACCAGCTTTTTAACCGCATTCTCCTGCAGGGTAGTCATCCCAGCTTGAACTGCAATCTGCTTAAGCTCGTCCTCACCAGCGCGGTTATCGATTGCCTGCCGCAGTCTTTTGTTCATTATCAACACTTCTTCAACTGCAACCCGACCAAAATAGCCGGTATCATTGCACAGCGGACAGCCTCTGCCTTGATAGACCACTTCCGGAACCGGCAGATTTAAGGATTTGATAAACTGGATCATCAGGCGATCTGTCAGCGGTACCGCCTGCCTGCAGTCTGGACAGACTTTCCGCACTAACCGCTGGGAAATCACTGCAGAAACAGTGCTGCTGATCAAATACGGTTCTATATTCATATCCAGCAGTCTGGCAATTGTCGCTACAGTATGATTGGTATGAAGAGTGCTCAAAACCAAATGACCTGTTAAGGCAGAGCGCACAGCTATTTCCGCAGTTTCTGTGTCCCGTATCTCACCAACCATGATAATATCCGGATCCTGGCGGAGGATGCTCCGCAGTCCGGTTGCAAAGGTAAGATTCACCTTCGGATTGATCTGCACCTGGTTAATACCTTCCAGCTGATACTCAACTGGGTCTTCAATGGTGATGATATTTTTTTCAACCGAATTGAGGTGAGATAAGAAGCCGTATAGAGTAGTGGTCTTTCCACTGCCGGTAGGTCCGGTAACCAGAATCATCCCCTGGTTCAGTTTTAAAATCCGAAGCAGCTGTTCGGTGGTCTGGTCACTAAAACCCAGCTCATCTATGCTTAAAAGTCCATGGGCTTTGTTCAAAACCCGAGCGACAATTTTTTCACCATGAATCGTAGGTAAAGTGGAAACCCGCAGGTCAACCTCGGCATCACCGACCTTCAACTGCATCCGTCCATCCTGAGGTCGGCGTCTTTCAGTAATATCAAGATTAGCCATCACTTTAATCCGGGACTGCACACCACTTTGCAGTCTTTTTGGCACCGTCATCACTTTGCGGAGAATACCATCAACCCGAAACCTGACATCCATCTCATCTTCTTGGGGTTCAAGGTGAATATCGCTGGCATGTTCCCGCACTGCTTGTTCCAAAATTATGTTTGCTAAACGCACCCCTGGTGCATCACCAAGGTGCTGATCCTGCTCCAGTTCCTCTTGGTCTTCGTCATCGTCGCTGTCAGCGTACTCATCAAAAACTTTCCGGGCTGTAGAAGCTATATCTTGCGCGCGGTTGAGGGCTGTTTTGATTTCCTCAGCAGTGGCAATCACAGGATTAACCGCCATACCGGTGATCCGCTGCAGTTCATCAATGACAAATATATTAAGGGGATCAGTCATGGCAACAGTCAGGATGCTGTTCTCAACTGCTAAAGGTAGGACATCATGGGATTGGAGAAACTGATCCGGAACAAGTTCAACAATTTCTGGAGCGATATATTGGCGCGCCAAATCGACCCGGGGATAACCCAGATGAACACTGAGGGCATCTGCCATTTTTTCTGCTGTTATGTAACCCAGCCGAACTAAAATATCGCCTAATTTATCACCGGAAGTTCGCTGGTCCTCCAATGCCCGCTGCAGCTGCTGTTCGTTCAATAGGCCTCGTTCAATGAGAATATCGCCTAGCCGCTTCCTTGCAGTCACTCAGCCACCCCCCTATCCCGATCAACTCCTTATTAAGTGGATTATTCTACCAAAAGTAATATAATCCTGCTCAAGTATAACGATTGTCCGAAAAAAGTATAATCTTACATAGTTTCGGTTATTTATCCCAGTTCAACTGCAGAACACAAAGTAAAGAGGGTCAGAAACCAATCCGACCCTCTTGCCAATTATTTGCGGTTCCAAGTCCTGCCCCAAGTGCTGGCCCATCGGTGGGCAGCTGGGCGCTTAGCTTGAACATATGCTGAATAATCCATCTCTACTTGATGTGGAAAAATCCGCTCAAATTTGCGGTTTAAACTCTGGCTTTGCAGTCCGGGATCTGAATAAACTCTTCTAAGCCTATTATGCAGCATCGATAACCCCCCTAACACCTTGGCTTTAGGCTCTCATAACCAAGATATGCCGAGAAGGTGGATGGGCAATAAGAATAGGTTACTATTTTAGAATTTAAATCCGTCAGCAATCATTTCATCCCGCACCTGGACAAAGACATCGACTGCAAAATCAAGATCAGCTTTGGTGTGGGCAGCTGAAACTTGAGTCCGAATTCTGGCTAAACCCTTGGGCACCACAGGATAGAAGAACCCGGTAACATATACGCCTTTGTCTAAAGCGCGGCGGGACATCTCCTGAGCTAAATTGGCATCATAAAGCATAATCGGTACAATTGGATGTTCTCCCGGGATAATATCAAAGCCTGCTTGGGTGAGAGCTGACCGGAAGTGCTGGGTATTTTCATGCACCCGATCGCGATATTCGGTGCTTTCCGCCAGCAGATCAAAAACAACGCAGGCTGAAGCCGCGATTGCCGGCGCCAAAGTATTGGAGAATAAATAAGGGCGGGAGCGCTGCCGCAGCAGATCAATGATTGCCTTTTTACCGCTGGTATAGCCGCCGCTGGCTCCCCCAAGAGCTTTACCCAATGTTCCGGTCAGGACATCCACGCGATCAATCACACCGCAGTACTCATGAGTTCCTTTGCCTTGTTTACCCATAAAGCCAGTGGCATGACTGTCGTCTACCATCACCAGGGCGTCGTACTTTTCTGCCAAGTCGCAGATCTCAGGCAGTTTAGCAATCGTACCATCCATGGAAAAGACCCCATCGGTGGCAATCATTCTAATCCGGCAGGAACTCGCTTCCTTTAGTTTCGCTTCTAAGTCTTCCATATCATTATTTTTATAGACAAAGCGCTTAGCTTTGCACAGCCGTACACCATCAATGATGCTGGCGTGATTCAGCTGGTCGCTGATAATCGCATCTTCCGGGCCCAGCAGTGTTTCAAACAAACCAGTGTTGGCGTCGAAGCACGATGAATACAGGATGGTGTCCTCTGTCTCCAAAAAACCAGAGATTTTCGCTTCCAGTTCCTTGTGGACAGTCTGAGTGCCGCAGATGAAACGGACCGAGGACAAGCCGTACCCATATTGATCATAGCTTTGCTTTGCCGCTTCGATTACTTTCGGGTGATTGGCCAGCCCCAGGTAGTTGTTGGCACACATGTTTAGTACCTGCTTGTGGCTGATAGTGTCTATATAGGCGCTTTGCGGTGTGGTGATCACTCGTTCGTCTTTCCACAAACCGCTGGCTTTGATTGTCTCCGCCTGTTCTATGAAGTAACGGTATGCGCTCTTCATCTTCATTCCTCCCAGTTCAGAATCACTTTGCCCGACAATCCGCTTTTCATCACCGCGAAACCTTGCTCAAACTCGGTGTAGTGGAAGCGGTGGGTGATGACCGGTGAAATATCCAAGCCGCTTTCAATCATGGTGGTCATTTTATACCATGTCTCATACATTTCCCTGCCGTAAATGCCTTTGATGGTGATGCCGCTGAACACGACCTTGTTCCAATCGATTTGGGTGTCGGATTTCATGATTCCCAGCATCGCGATTTTGCCGCCGTGACACATCAGGTCCAGCATGCTTCTGAAAGCGTCGCCTGAACCGGACATTTCCAACCCAACATCAAAACCCTCTTTCATCCCCAGCTTATGCATGACGTCAGCCAGGTTATCGCGGCGCACATCCACAGTGAGAGTAGCCCCCATTTTCTTGGCAAGTTCCAGCCGGTAGGGAATCAGATCGGTGACAACAACGTGGCGGGCGCCAGCATGCTTGGCGACCGCCGCGGCCATACATCCTATCGGGCCTGCTCCAGTGATCAGCACATCCTCCCCCAACAGATCGAAGGCCAAAGCGGAGTGGACAGCGTTGCCGAGGGGATCGAAACAGCTTAAAACGTCCAGATCGATGTTGGGATTGCATAGCCACACATTGGACGCGGGAATCGCAACGTACTCAGCAAAAACGCCTGGGCGGTTCACACCTACTCCCAAGGTTTTGTTGCACAGATGGCGGCGCCCGGCCAGGCAGTTCCGACATCTCCCACAAACCAGGTGGCCCTCGGCCGAAACCAAATCACCGACTTCAAAACCACTTACATTCTCACCCATGGCAGCAATTCGTCCGACAAATTCATGGCCAATTACCATCGGCACCGGAATGGTGGCTTCTGCCCATTGATCCCAATCGTAAATATGCACATCAGTCCCGCAGATCGATGTCTTGATCACTTTGACCAGCACATCATTCTTGCCGATCGCCGGAATCGGCACTTCGTCCAACCACAAACCTGGTCTCCGGTATTTCTTGACTAAAGCTTTCATTGTGTCCATCGCCGACAGCCCCCTCCGCAGATTTCTTTCAAACATTACTTTAGGCTTTTACCAGCCGAATCCCTTTCACTGAAACCTTCTATTAATAAAAAAGGACACCAGCATCTTATTTTGCCGGTGCCGGATCCTTCCTTTTGATTAAATGACAAGCTGCGAGGTGGTCTTCCCCAACCGAAACCAAATCCGGTTCCACAGTGCGGCAGACATCCATCGCATACGGGCACCGGGTATGGAACCGGCATCCCGGAGGCGGGTTGATCGGGCTGGGGATCTCTCCCTTGAGCAGGATGGGCTTCATCTTCACTTTTGGATCGGGTACTGGGATTGCGGAAATCAGTGCCTGGGTATATGGATGAAGCGGATTGCCGTAGAGCTCTTCACGACAGGCCATCTCCACGATTTTGCCCAAATACATCACGGCCACACGATGGGCAATCACCTTCACCAAACTGAGATCGTGTGAAATAAATAGGTACGACAAGCCGAATTGATCCTGCAGATCCATCAGCAGGTTGGCAACCTGCGCTTGAATAGACACATCGAGTGCCGAAACAGGCTCATCGCAAACAACCAGCTTCGGGCTCAAGGCCAATGCTCTTGCAATGCCGACGCGCTGCCTCTGGCCCCCGGAGAACTCATGGGGATATCTTCTGGCCAACCTGGGATCCAATCCTACCAGATCCATAAGCTCTGCCACTCTTCGGCCAAGGGCGGCTCCTGCGGCTGCTTTGTGGATCCGGAGCGGTTCCGCGATGATATCCTCCACCGTCATGCGGGGATTGAGAGAACCGTACGGGTCCTGAAAAATGATCTGCATTTCTCTGCGAAGCGCTCTCAGTTCCCGGCTGTCCAGCGCCCGGACATCTATTCCTGAGAAAACAATCGAACCGGAAGTAGCCTCAATCAGTCTGAGCACCAAAAGGCCGGTAGTGGATTTACCGCAGCCTGACTCACCCACCAAGCCCAGGGTCTCTCCCGGCATGATAGTAAAGCTGATCCCGTCCACCGCTTTCACAGCGCCCACTTGTCTGCTAATAAGCATTCCTTTGGTGATCGGGAAATGTTTAACGAGGTTGTCCACGCAAAGCAGAGGCTTAGAGTCAAACATTGCCTGATTCACCTGCTATCTCAATTGTGCCGCCTCGGCTGCGGAGCAGGATGCCTTCCGTCGGGAGCCACATGGTTTCAACAGCTATGGGACGCTCGCCGTCGGCCAGCAGATAAGACAGTTTTAGAAGCGGCTGATCATCACGGTGAAGCAAAAGCCTGCTGATAGCTGGCTGATCCGCCGCCACTTCAACCCATGACTGCCGCAGTTGGATTTGCTTCACTGTCTTCGCAGACGTCAAAACATGGCGGAGTGGCCCGCCAAGGTCGTCAACCCCCACTTCAATTTCCAAACAGGTTGTCAACTGACAGAAACAGGGAGTGTTATCCAAATGGTGCAGTTTGCTAACGCACAGCAGTTCTGATTCGGGATCAAGCCCAAGCAGTTCCGCAATGGCGGGATCTTTGGTTTTTACCAACCTGATGTGGGGATCAATCACTTGTACCGGTGCCTGTCTGCGCCTTTGGTACAGCTGATGCTCCATATGTTTGGCATACTGTTTGCGCATCTGCGTCAAAGAGAGGTTGGCTTCCGACAGAATGGTCCGGACATAGCGGGGGGTAGTCCGCACTTGAGCTGCAATTTCTTCGATGCTGAGAAATGGATCGCTCTGAACTACCTTGATAACCCTCGCCTTGATTGTTTGATCAGCCATCTTCAACCCTCACCGTCCCGCTGCACTTACATAACGCGCCGCAATGCGTCATTCGGAGTCACGCCCGGCAGGCGACCACGCTTGGCCAGCGGTTGGCCGTTGACCTCTTTGATGTCCATTGTCATATCAATCGGCACAGAGCTTGATATGTAACTGCCTACACCAAACGCATCCACTCCAGCCTCAGAGAGCAGCCGGATCTTCTCCAGATCCAAACCACCGGACGCAAAGATCTTCACCTGCGTGTACCCAGCCAAATCCAGTTTGGCCCTCAGCTCTCTTACCAATGCCGCAGTCACACCGCCCCTTTCGCCCGGTGTATCAATCCGGATTGCTTCGAGACGCGCGCCCAGGGCTTTCCCAACCCGAAGGCTTTCTTCAACCTCGTCCTTGAACGTGTCCACCAAGATGGTCCGCGGTGAATCGGGCGGCATGATCTGATCATACATTTCCGCTGCTTTGACCGTATCGCCGACTATCAGGAATAAAGCGTGGGGAACGGTCCCCGAAGGCTCCAACCCTGCAAGTTTGGCACCTAAAACACATGACGCTCCGTTGGCCCCTCCCACAATTGCAGCTCGCTCCATCACAGGAGCCACAGCCGGATGCACATGGCGGGCTCCGAAACAGAAAAAGGGTTTGTCCCCCGTTACCTTTTTCACTTCGTATGCGGCGGTCGCCCATCCACTGGAGTGAGCCAGAATGCCCAAGATCGCTGTTTCATAGATACCGAAATCAGCATAACGGCCGCGGATGCGCATCACCACATCTTTCGCTTTAAACGGCGATCCTTCAGGCAAGGCCTCCACCTCGACCTCCAAACCCTTAAGCAGGTTCAAGGCCTCCTCCACGCCGGCGATGATCCCGTCGCGCCTGGGGAATATCTCCGCCGTTACTTGCGAGTCACGGTAGCCGAATGATTCGAGAATCTGTTTGGTTTTGACAAAATACACGTCGGTAGTCAACCCGGCCAGGATTTCATCGTGGTTTGCCGAATACAGCCGGCGGTCTTGTTCAACCTGGTAGTTGGTCACATCCTGTATCGATTGCAGTCGCTTCATGGCTCTTCTCCTCTCAGGATATCTAGCGCTGTTGATATATCTTCTGATATATGCCCCATGTGTGTGCTATTCGCTGCATATACACCCGGGTTTCCCTGAAGGGAATGTCGGAAATTGCCGCGAATGTCCCATCCCACTGCTTGTCTGACAGCCATTTCTGAACATTCCCTTGCCCTCCGTTGTAGGCGGCCAAGGCTGCCGTCAAACTAAGGAAATGGCTGCGCAGATAATCAAGGTACCAGCATCCCAACATGATGTTGAGCTCAGGGTCTTTCAAGTCTTCCAGCTGGTATGCGATTCCAGTCCGTTCACTGATCCATGCCGCTGTCTCCGGCATCAACTGCATCAATCCTGTGGCGCCTTTGGCAGAAACAGCTTCTGTGTTCCATTTGCTTTCCACGTGAATCAGGGCGGCAATCAGATACGGATCTAGCTCGAACCGCTGGGCGTGCTCGAAAACAATTTCTTCATAGTGAAAAGGATAGATCAACTTCATGATCGGTTTAACCAAGAACAGCAGATAAATACCGGCTGTCAGGATGGCGATGGTTACAATCAGTCGTGCCTTCTGGCTCAAGCAAAACACCCCGGAGATTACTCTCTTCCTCATTCTATAATTCGCTGCCACAATCTGTCAACTTGCAGCTGCGTTTCTAAAACGGTTCCACTGTTGTCGATGACAAAGTCGGCAAGCTGGCGTTTTAGTTCAATTGGCCACTGCGCTCTGATCCGCCTCAACGCCTCCGCTTCAGTCAAGCTATCCCGCTGCATCAACCTTGCCAGCTGCACATGCTCAGGGACATACACCACGACGACAAAATTGATCCATGTTTGACAGTTGGTTTCATAGAGCAAAGGAATGTCCGCGAAAACCACTCTGCCGTTTTGCTCAAGAATTCTCGCCTCGGTTTTGATCTGCTCGAACACCAGTGGATGGATAATACTTTCCAAACGCCTGCGCTTTGCTTCATCCTCAAAGATCAAGGATGCGAGTTTCTTCCTGTCGATCTCCCGCTCGGGAGTGGCCACTTCCGGGAATGCTTCCAACACACCGTACCAACCGGGCTCGCCGGGGGCGGTGACAGCTTTGGCGATTTGATCGGCATCAATAATAGAAGCGCCGCATTGTTTTAGCATCCGGGCCACAGTGCTTTTTCCTGTGGCAATCGATCCGGTCAATCCATACAACCTGGATCCCACCTTTGACAGTTCGGGCAGAAGTGTGTGCCCCTGCCCCCCACCTTGATCTTTTCAATCAAGGTTCCGCAGTTCCCGCATGGTTTGCCGGTTCGGCGGTAAACTTCGAGTTTGTTCTGAAAACTGCCGGTATCTCCACTGCCGGTGCGGTAATCTCTGATCGTGGTGCCGTGGTTGGCGATAGCCTCTTTTAGGACAGCGACGATACTAGAGTGCAGCGCTTCGATCTCACTATCAGATAAACAGGCGCCGGGCTTGAGCGGATGAATTCCTGCCCTGTAAAGGGCCTCATCCGCATATATATTCCCCAATCCGGCAACTTTAGTCTGGTCCAGCAGAATGGTTTTGATCGCCCGGACAGACCGCACTCCGTCAGCAAGCACTTCCCAGGTGAACTCCGACGACAACGGTTCGGGCCCCAAAGTGATAAGGCCGCGGATGTGTCCGTAATTCCCCTTTTTTACCAAGTACAGAGTGCCGAACTTCCGCTGATCGACAAAGCGAAGTTCTCCGTTGTTCTCAAACCAAAACCGGGCGGAGACGTGTTTTTGCAGCGGCAGATCCTGCTTGGGCCGATAGATCAGCTGCCCTGTCATTCTTAAGTGAGCGACAAGCTCAAGTTTTTGATCCAAGGAGATTATCAAATATTTGCCCCGGCGCATGATACCTGTGATGGTGCGCCGGTAAAGGCTGCGGCAAAACTCATCCGCATTGTTTTGAGGCAGCGCTCTGTGATGGCAGACAGCACAGCGTTCAATGCGTTTACCTACAATGACCGGTTCCAATGTCCGGCGTACTGTTTCCACTTCCGGCAGTTCAGGCACTTAATTCACCTCGATCGCATCCACATGCTCCCAATCATTTCCGGCTTTCAGGTCCACCACCAGCGGTACCTTAAGATCCAGCACTGTTTCCATGTTCTCTTTGACTATCTTGGCCACTTCCTCCAGTTCATGCGCTGGTACCTCAAACACCAATTCATCATGAACTTGGAGCAGCATCCTGGCTTTCACTTTACAGGCTTTGAAAGCCTGATCGATCCTCAACATGGCCATCTTGATAATATCCGCCGCGCTGCCTTGAATCGGCGTGTTCATGGCTGTGCGTTCTGCAAACGAGCGCCGCGGGTAGTTTTTGCTGGTGATATCCGGCAGATAGCGCCGACGGTTCAGGATGGTCGTCACATAACCGGTTTCCCGGGCCGAGCTGACCATATGGTCCAAATACGCCTTGACCTGCGGGTAACGGGCGAAATACTGGTCAATATATTTCTGAGCCTGAGCTTGGGACAGATTGGCTCCTTTCGCCAAGCCAAAACTGCTGATTCCATAGACTATGCCGAAATTGATCGCCTTGGCCGAATCCCTCTGTTCTGGAGTCACAGCATCCAGCGGGATCCCCATCACTTCCGCCGCAGTGCGGCGGTGAATATCCATGCCCGAAGTAAACGCCTCGATCATGCCCTGATCCCCCGACAGGTGGGCCAGCACCCTCAGTTCAATCTGAGAATAGTCGGCAGACAACAGCAGGCAACCGGCTTCCGGTTCAAAAGCGGAGCGGATTCTCCGCCCTTCGGCAGTCCGGACCGGGATGTTTTGTAGATTTGGATTCGCGCTGCTTAGACGCCCTGTGGCCGTGATCGCTTGGTTGAAGGTGGTGTGAATCCGGCCGGTTTCCGGGTTGATCAGGCCGACCAAGGCGTCAGCGTACGTCGTCTTTAGTTTGTTGATCTGCCGGTATGTCAAAATCTTGGCCACAAATGGATGGAAACTAAGCTGCTCCAAGACTTCGGCATCGGTGGAAGGCCCAGTCTTAGTCTTTTTCAAAACCGGCAGCTTCATTTGTTCATAAAGGATCGCCGCCAGCTGTTTCGGCGAATTGATGTTGAACTCGGTGCCGGCCAACTTATAGATTTCATCTGTCAGCTGGGTTAGCTGTTCTTCCATTTCCGCGGAGATACGCTGCAGTTTTTCCGGGTTGCAGCGGATACCGGCAAGTTCCATCTTGGCTAATACCTTGGCTAGTGGTAGTTCCACATCATGATAGAGGTGCAGCATGCCAAGAGCGTTAATCTCCTTTTCCAAAACCTCACCCAATGCCAGGACCCGCAGTGCTTTCGCCGCAGCTTGAGCGGGTTGGGGGCCAACCTCAGAAAGAGGCGGCAAGTTTCCATAACGCACCGAGAGAACCGAAAGATCCCCTTTCGCTGACGGATCCAAGACATACGCGGCAAGCGCCAGGTCGCCGGCAATGTGAAAGTCTTCGATGCTGCCTCCGTGCCGGGCGCACAACTTGGCCAGGCTCTTCGAATCGCTGGAGTAGAGAGTCAGATGGGCGCTGTTCTCCTTTAACAATAAGACAGCGGAGCCCCAATCCTGGCGATCAATATACCAAGGTTCACCGCCGCATGCTATCGCCATGTGCTCCCCATCGTAGTAAACACCGCACTGCCGGGCCGAGGCGAGAGATGAAGCCAGCTGAGGTAGTTGATCAGGCCGGAAATAGACGTACTCTGATGTATCAAGGCTTTGACCGGCGTACGCTGCGTCCGCCACCTCTTCTTCGATCCCGTGTTCCTTTTCCAGCCGCTCAATCAGACTTTTGAACTCCAGTTCTCTGAACAGCGAAATAAGCTTTTGCACATCGGCGCTGGGTTTGGATGCAAAGTCGACTGTGATGGGGATTTGGCAGTCAATGGTCGCAAGCTCCCTGCTCAGATAAGCCAGTTCTTTGTGGGTGGCTAGTCTCTCCTTGAGCTTGCCCTGTTCTTGCTCAAGGTTTTCGTAGATTCCGTCGATGCTGCCGTATTTCTGCAAAAGTTTGAGAGCAGTCTTTTCTCCTACACCGGGAACACCGGGAATGTTATCGGAACTGTCGCCCATCAGGCCTTTAAGATCGATGACTTGCTCAGGGCTGAGCTGGTACCGTATGCGCAGTGCTTCGGGATCCACAAAGTCCAGTTCCTTGATCCCTTTTTTGGTAAGCAGGACCGTTGTCCGGCCCGACACCAACTGCAAAGCGTCCCGATCACCTGTCACTATGTAGACTTGGTACCCTTCGGCCTCACCCTTTTTTGCTGTGGTCCCGATAATATCATCCGCCTCATACCCAGGCAGTTCCAAACGCTCAATCCCCCAGGCATCGAGAACGGATTTGACTAGATCGACTTGTGGTTTCAGATCGTCAGGCATGCCTTTACGGTTGGCCTTGTATTCTTCATAGGCTTGGTGGCGGAATGTAGGCCCTGAAACGTCAAAAGCGACGTATATCTTGTCGGGCTGATAATCGTCGAGCAAGCGGTAAAGCATTGTGACGAAGCCGTACACAGCGTTGGTCGGCACTCCATGAACAGTGGTCAAGGGCGGCAGCGCATAATATGCCCGGTTAAGCAAACTGTTGCCGTCGATCAAAAACAGCTTCTGTTCCACCTGTTCTCCCCCATTTCTTCCCTAAACAATTCCACACTTTCATATAAATACCTTTTAATTTTCCATCCTCGGCCTGTGGCGCCAAACCTTGACTTAAACGGTTACTATTACATAGAGGGATACTGTTGCGGGATACGAATTAAAAGTGTAATATACATGTGCAATATAATATGAGTCATATTGAGAACCTATCATTTTTATCTCTCAGCGAAAGGAGACGATTTATCGTGAAGAAGCTATCAATAGTATTAATAATCGTCATGCTCTTATTCGCCGCAAATGCAGCGGCCGCAGATATCTATCCTGACATTGAGGGCAGCTGGGCTCGAGAAGCCATCAAAACTCTTGCCGGACGCGGTATCTTCGATGGTATATACGAGGGGGCATTCCTACCCAACCACAGTGTCACCAGAGAAGAACTGATCGCACTTGCGGCCAGGTGCTTCGACCTTGCCTCGGCAGACCAGCAAACCCTGTACAGCTGGCTGGACCATCTTCTGCCGATGGCAGAAAGTGAAACAGCCGAAGGCGATTTTGCTACACGCGCCGAACTGGTGGCTGTGGTGGGGCGGCTGTTGGGATTGGCCAATTATGGAGTTGATGTGGAAAACTGGTACCCCACCTTTGACGACATTGACCGCAGCCATCCTTTGTTTGCCGTTGTGGAACTGGCCAACAGGCTGGATCTGCTGCCAACCTATGTGATCAACCGGTTTGAACCAGAACGGTTGGCATCCCGCGCGGAAACGGCTGCTGTACTGCATGCGGCGCTGAGCCTTGACACCGTGTCCGGGCAAATAGCCGAGGTTCATCAAGGGTCAAACCGGATTATCGTCAAAACCGGCGACGATCAATATCGCTCGCTGCCGGTGGCGGCTGACACTTTGATCCTGGCCAAAGGCCAAAACCGGAAACTCGACCAGATCACCAAGGGAGCTCATTTGCAGGCTTTTCATGACCTTCAGGGCAATCTGGCTCTGGTCAACGTCGAATCCGCGGTTGGCACCGGGAACCTACTCCAAGGTTTGGCCGGCCTGCTGAAGGGTATGCAGGAGACTATTGCAGTTCCGTCTCTCAAGCTGGACAATATGAATCTTGACAGCTTGATCAGCAAAGACACTCTTGCGGCTATAGGCGAGGTATTGACACCCGAACAGCTGATGGCAATCATTTCAGGCGACTGGTCCGGTGCCGGAGAGAACTTTCGCGCGAGCCTTTTCGGGCAGTTGGTGGAACTAGGCCTTACTCCATGGGAAGTGGAAGCTGTTTTGGCTCAAGACTGGGCGGCGCTGGGTGACATGGGCATGGACCGCGTAGCCACCTTGCTCTCTGATTATATCGGTGTCTCGCCTGAAATATTCTACACCGCCATCAATCAAGACTGGGCAAAACTTTACGAGTATGCCCAGGTGGAAATCGCCCAAAGACTGTTAAGCGCTCTCACAATGTAATACAACCTTATGAACTGCCAAAGACAAGCCCACTCTAAACAAGTGGGCTTGTCCTGTGTTCTGGCAGCAGTTATCAGCTGCAGCGGCTGAATCCGCAATCCATACATGTCTCACAGCCGCTTTCGTGCTTCAGCTGTCCTCCACACTCAGGGCAGGCATCTGCTTTTGACCCGGCGAGGCTGACATCGCCGCGGGACTGTTCCTTCCCGTTTTTCTCATCAAGATAGCGCTGGAGGACCATGGCGATCGCATCGGGGCAGGAGAGAATCAGCTTCCCGTTCTGCCATACCGGGTGTGGACAGCGGATCCCCCGCAGCTGCCGGACAATCTGCTCCAGTTCTACACCGGAACGGAGCGCCAGGGAGATCATTCGGGCAGTGGCTTCTGAAAAAGCCGCTGAACATCCTCCCGCTTTCCCGATCGTAGTGAATACTTCGCATACACCTTCGTCGTCTTCATTCACTGTGACATATAGTGTGCCGCAGCCGGTCTTGACTCTTTCTGTCTGACCTCTCGTAATAGCGGGCCGTTTCCTTGGCCGGGCACCGCCTGGACTTGTTCTCGGTGTATCCGACGCGCTCTTATCGCTGCCAACAGTCAGCACTTCCGCCTCCCGGGAGCCGCTCCGGTACACAGTGACTCCCTTGCATCCCAGTTTATATGCCAGACGATAGACTTCTTCGATCTGTTCGGGAGTGGCATCGTTGGGGAAGTTGACTGTTTTGCTAACAGCATTGTCGGTAAACTCCTGGAACGCCGCCTGCATGGCAATATGCCACTTGGGCGCTATGTCATGGGCAGTTACCAGAACCCTTCTGATTTCCAGCGGTATCTGCTCAAGATTGGCAGCAGAACCGGTTTTCGCAACCAATTCCATCAATTCCGGCGAATACAAGCCGTGCTCTCTCATGACCTGTTCAAAAACAGGGTTGACTTCCACAAGCTTGGTATTATCCAACACATTCCGGGTAAATGCCAGGGCAAACAAGGGTTCAATGCCGCTGGAGCAACCGGCGATGATAGATATGGTCCCGGTTGGGGCAATCGTGGTAACAGTCGCGTTCCGCAGCACGATTCCCTGCTGCTCGTAGACACTGCCCTTGTAGTTAGGGAAGGGGCCCCGCTCTTCCGCAAGTTTGGCGGACTGAGCCCGGGCGGTATTCTGAATGAACCTCATCAGTTCTCTGGCAAATTCTACGCCCTGTTCCGAATCATACGGGATTCCCAGCCGTATCAACAGGTCGGCGAAGCCCATCACTCCGAGTCCGATCTTGCGGTTGGCCTTGGTCATTTTCTCGATCTCTTCAAGGGGGTACCGGTTGGCGTCGATCACATTGTCCAGGAAGCGTACGGCGATGTGGACAACTTCTTCCAGCCGATCCCAGTCTACCGTCCATCCTGCATCGGTCTGCACGGCAAACCTGGCCACATTGATCGACCCAAGATTGCAGCTCTCATAGGGCAAAAGCGGTTGTTCGCCACAGGGGTTGGTCGCTTCAATCACACCGACATGAGGAGTGGGGTTGGCTCTATTGATCCGATCAAGGAAGACAATTCCCGGCTCTCCGTTTCTCCAAGCCATTTCGACAATCAGGTTGAAAACATCGCGGGCTTTGAGCCTGCCCACTTCTTCTTCGCTGCGGGGATTGATCAGCGGATAGTCCTGATCCGCCTCCACCGCCTCCATGAACGCTTCGGTAATCCCTACTGATATGTTGAAGTTGGTAATCTCTCTATTGTCAGCCTTACACCTGATGAAATCCAGAATGTCAGGGTGATCAACACGCAGAATCCCCATGTTGGCGCCGCGCCTGGTGCCGCCTTGCTTCACTGCTTCTGTGGCGGCATTGTAGCATTTCAAGAATGACACAGGTCCGCTCGCTACACCACCGGTGGTCTTGACACGATCATTCTGAGGCCGTATGCGGGAAAAACTGAAACCTGTGCCGCCACCCGATTTCTGGATCAATGCCGCGTCCCGCAGAGAGCCGAAAATGGACTCCATCGAATCCTCAATCGGCAGCACAAAACAGGCGGACAACTGCTGCAGTTCTCTTCCGGCATTCATGAGTGTCGGGCTGTTGGGCATGAATTCGCAGTTGTCCATGATGTTAAAGAATTTCTCTTCCATTTCCTGGATTTTACTTGGATCCCACTGCCCTTCCACCTCGGCGATGTTCGCCGCAACGCGCCTCAGCATATCTTCAGGGGTTTCGATGACTCTCCCGTCTTTGCGTTTAAGGTAACGCCGCTCCAACACTGTTCGAGCGTTCTCACTCAGCTGCAACCCTCACTCCTCCTTTGTCTACCATATTTTGTTAGTCTGCTTTTCTAATATACTACATGTTGGGGCAAATGTCCAATAAAAAATTCTAGGTTATCTTGGTGGAGAAAACCTAGAATCTCGAAAAAACGAAAATTATAACGGCTTTCGTTCGTTTTTACGTTACAGCCGCCGCTTCCGACTTTGCCCCAGAGATACACTCTCGGCACGCACCATAGAACTCAAGCCTGTGCTGGCTGACACTCACACCGTATTGTTTCTCGATCTGGGTGTCAATCGCCTCATTGACCGGCAGATCGAGGTCATAGACCTTGCCGCAGTGTTCGCAGACAAAATGGTAGTGCATCTTCGCATTTCCGTCAAAACGGCTGTAAGTGCTTCCATATGACAGCTCGAGAATCTCTCCCATCTCGGTAAGTGTCTTAAGATTGCGGTAAACAGTGCCCAAGCTGATATTCGGCATCTGTTTACGCACCTCTTGATATATCCAGTCGGCAGTTGGATGCGACTTGGTCGAACGCAGCACCGACAAGATCAATTCCCGCTGTTTCGTTTTGCGTATAAAACCTTTAGGATTCAACGGCACTCGCCCCTTATGGATAAGTACTACTACTATTATTATTCTATGGGCAGAGTGTGCCGCTGTCAAGAGAACCAATAAATCACAGTTCTACACTAAACAAATACCCAAACCGATGGGCGCCGCTGCCCTTGAATCTACCTTCCAAGAATACTTCCGCTGTCCAATAGGCTTGAGGATAGGGAATGTGCACGCCGTCCGCCAGCACCTGATCTCTGGTGAAGTCGTACGCTGCACCAAAATAATCTCCATCGAAACTGGGGCTTGCATAAACCCCGTAAGCGGCTTTTTCTGTAGGTACATCATAGAAATCGTACCCATCCGGCACAGGCGTGCCAGCTTTGCAAAAATACCCGAGCAACCCGCAATAGGCGCTGTCCACGGGGCCGCCGTAATGATGGGCCAAGTAACACAGCGCGGCGATTTCAGTTCCACACTCCGGCAGCATGGCGGCCAGTTCTGACAAGGATGCTGCAGGATCGGCGTCAAGAATCCCCGGATATTTGGCGATATCCTTGCCAATGAACCTTACCTTGCCAATCTCAATATACTCAAAGCTTTCACGGTTGATTTTTCCGGCATGCTTTTTCACCACTTCCGGCATATGCAGGGTCCAACAAAGTTTGGTTACGCAGTCCTTCAAATAATTGACATACCCTATCTGGGTAGCGTGCATCGAACCCTCTGGGCATCCAGCGATTATTTTCCGCACATCCCGTTCCTGCATCACAGTAAAATCGGCTTGCATCTTGGATACGGCTTCCTGTATCCGTTCGTCATCCAGGTTTCCGGCCAGCCCTGCGGCCAATAGATCCAATGCGCGGAAGACAGCAGGGTTTACTACTCCAGATGGTTCAAGCTCCTGAAGACATATGCGAAATTTATCGCAGTCGTCACTTAATAGAGCCAAAACTTGCGTCAGAATTTGCTTATTCTCGGGCAGTTTGTCTTTGATCCACTCGGAATCATCCAGAATCCATTGGGAAAGCCTATCGAACACTTTCTCATTCTGTTTTTTCGCTTTATATGACCAATCGATGAGCTTGCTGTAGATCTCGCCGCTGGTGCGTCCTTCCTTTTTCTTGCCCTCGATTTCATTCCAGTCGACCAACAGAAAATCCGGAGTAAACCTTGATGTCATAAAGAGCACTCCCTTGGGGGTTTAGACAGAACCGCAAGGAATTGTTTGCTGCCCCGCGCTTATGGATTGTCTTTGACAGATCATTCTGCGTCAATCTTTTCGAAACCTGCATTCTTTCAATAAGTGGAATAATATTTTGCCGAAACTTGGGGGTGTACCATAGAGGTCCTTCCGCATCCGCTGTGAAAAATCCACTTGCAAAACACGATCATCCATGTTAAAATTAACGTTGTCAACATTGATTCACCCACATGCCGAAGTGGTGGAATTGGCAGACACGCACGACTCAAAATCGTGTGGGCTAGACCCATGAGGGTTCGACTCCCTCCTTCGGCACCATATGAGAGCAATGGTGACAGGGGACGGTGACGTGTCACCTCATTACGAGGTGACACGTCACCGTCCCCTCTGTCTCTATACGACAGTATTCTGCTGTCGTCCTGCCATCCAGCATTGGATGTTTTCAAAGGCTATCTCCGCCCGCCGCTCCAGAGACTGCTGCGAATACCACGCTATGTGCGGCAAGGCAACAGTGTTTTTGGCACTGGGCAGCGGATGATCCAGCGGTAACGGCGGTTCGTTCTCATAGACATCCACCCCTGCGCCGCTCAGTTTTCCGGTATTTAGTGCCTCGGCCAAGGCATGGCTGTCCACCACCGGCCCTCTGGCGAGATTGAAAAGATAGGCTCCGTCTTTCATCATCGCGATTTCCCTCGCGCCAATCAAGCCGCGGGTGGAATCATTCAGAGGGCAGTGAAGAGTCACCACGTCAGATTCTGCGAGCAGCCGCCCCAATGATACCTTTTCATAACCGACCCGTTGTACCTCCTCCGGCGGCTTATCCGAGGGTGAATAACCAAGCACTCTTGAGCCAAAGGCATTAAGAAGCCTGATCACTGCCGAACCGATTGATCCCGTCCCGATCACTCCAACAGTCTTGCCGGCAAGCAGCGGACCAACCAAACCAGCCTTTGTGCCGCCTGAACGGCATCGCTGCTCCGCCTCTTTGAAGCGGCGCATAGTGCTGATCATCAGCCCAATGGTTGTTTCAACCACCGCTTCGACCGCATATCCTGACGCGTTTGAAACTGCCACACCCTGCCGGCGGCACTGCTCGATGTCCACATGATCAAATCCGGTAAAAGCTATAGATATGAACTTCAGTTTCCCGCACTTGGCGATAGTCTCGCCAGGCAGAGGCATGTTGCCAAGAACAAGAACATCTGCGTCCTCCGCTTCCCCGATCAAAGAGTCAAAGCCACAGCCTTCCGGCAGTGACGCAACAGTGTGGCCTTCCTCCAAGAATGGCTGGAGCAGAGCTGAAAGCTTCGCGTCGGTAATCTCCAATGGCTCAAGTACCACGATTTTCACTGCATATTCCTCCTGTTCTGCGAACTTTGATGCTGATCCATAAGAATCTGGTCTCAGGCTGAAACGTGAACCTGATACTACTCCTCAGGCCCGTAGTGTTCACTATTGCTTCATTGTTTATATCACGTTTGGAATTCTCCTGCCCAAGCCATTTATAACCATGCATCAGCAAAACACTCATCGGTCAAAACCTGATTGACATACCTTGGTGTTCTAGGTATACTATTCCTGGTACCTAGATCTTCTATATATCCGAAAGGAGGTTGTCATGGATCTATCAAAGGACCTGGTCGCCGCATCGGCAACACCGCTGATACTGGCCATTCTGCGGCAAAAAGACAGCTACGGATACGAGATTATCAAAATGATCAAAGAAGCGTCGGATGATGAAATCATCTGGACCGAAGGAATGCTTTACCCGGTCCTCCATAGGCTCGAAAACAGCAAACTGGTAGAGTCATACTGGAAGATGTCTAAAGAAGGGCGCCGGCGCAAGTATTACCGGTTGACCGAAGCCGGCCGGCAAGAGTTGGAAAAGCATGCCAAACAATGGGAACTCGTATACTCAGTCTTGTCGTCGGCTATCATCGCCGCCAAGAGTAGAAAGGATGATGAGGATGTTTGAACTGGAGCAGCATGTCAGGTCTTGGGGGGATTACCTGCGCTCCAAAGGCATGAAAGAAGCTGATGTGCTTGAACTGGAAAGCCATCTCCTGGATCAGATCGATGATTTGGTCAAAAGTGGCTTGAGCGAAGAAGAAGCGTTTATCATCAGTGTAAAGCGGCTTGGGAATGTCAACACGATTTCAGAGGAGTATTCCAAGATCAATACAGAAAACCTTTGGAAACATTTGCTCCTGGATCCCGCCGATCCCACCGCGAAAGCCCGCAGCCGGAAACAGATCGCGTTGATCATACTGCTCTCTTTCTTGGCGGGAACGGCTGCCAAGATCCCGGCGATGTTCGGCATTCAAACTCAAGATGTCGTTTACTTCAAGAACCTGAGCTTTTTTGTTCTGCCGTTCATCGCTTTCTTCATCACCGTGAAACACGGCCGGGTCAAAATGTTTTGGCCGCTATTGGCTGTTTACACTACAAGCTGCGTGGTTGTCAATCTTCTGTCCCCGTATAGACCCAGCCAGACAGACATATTGACCGGAGTTCATCTACCGCTCTTTCTCTGGCTGGTTACGGGCATCGCCTACACAGGCCAAGAATGGCGGTCTAGCAAGGCGCGCATGAACTTTGTTCGGTTCACCGGCGAGTGCGTCATCTATGGCAGCCTGCTCATGCTGGGCCTGATGGTCCTGATGATGTTCACCATGATAATTTTCCAATCGATCAATATCAACATGGGACCTTTTGTTGAAAACTACCTTGTCGTTTACGGCGGGGCAGCTGCAGCCTTGATTACGGTGTATTTGGTGGAAGCCAAGAAAAGCGTCGTTGAGAACTTCGCGCCAATTCTGGCCAAGATCTTCAGCCCAGTGTTTCTGCTTACCATGATTGCTTTTCTTGGCGCCATGGTCGTCAAACGCACAAGCCCCTTCATGGCAAGGGAGTTTCTCATTGGTTTCGACCTGCTGTTGGTTGTGGTGTTAGGGATTGTGCTGTATACAATTTCTGCCAGAAGTGTCTACGACAAGCGCAGCATTTTCGACTATCTTAACGCTGCGTTGATCGCTGTTGCCATTGTGGTGGACTGTGTGGCCCTGTCGGCAATCATATTCCGGCTTTCTGAGTTTGGAATAACTCCCAACAAGATGGCGGCCTTGGGCGAGAATATACTGCTGTTAGTGAACTTAGCCGCCCTTTTGGTGCTGTATGCCAGATACTTCGCGTCCAAAATCGAATTCACGCTGATCGAAACCTTTCAAACCCGGTACCTCACCGTATATGCCGTCTGGTTTGCCATTGTGGCTTTCGTTTTTCCTATCGTTTTCAGGGTGAAATGGTGACAGGGGTGACAGGGGACGGTGACCTGTCACCATGTAGGTGACAGGTCACCGTCCCCTGTCACCCCCCTACACGCAAATATTTAAACATAGGAGGTTTCCATGCACAGCTACACATACATCATCTTCGATTTAGATGGAACTTTGAGTGATCCAGGTGAAGGAATTGTCAATTCTTTGAAACACGCGCTTAAACACTTCGGCCTTGAGGGAGATCCAAAAATACTCCGCAAGTTCATCGGGCCACCTCTGGCTGAATCCTTTAAGGAATTCTTCAACTTCGATCCTGAGCAGACAGCGGAGGCAATCCGTCTTTACAGGCAGTACTTCCATGAATTCGGGCTGTTCCAGAATGTGATATATCCGGGAATACCTGAACTCCTGGAAGACTTGGCAAAGGCTGGCAATACGCTCGCCATTGCCACTACCAAACCCGAGGTCTATGCAGTGCAGATCCTGGAGTATTTCAAAATTGATCATCTGTTCCGAAAGGAACTGGTTGTCGGCAGCTTTCTGGACGGCCGCCGCACCAACAAGGGTGAATTGATCGCAACCGTGCTGCAGCGCCTCGGCTGCAGCCCACAAGACGCGGTCATGATCGGGGATCGTAAGTATGACATTATTGGGGCCAAGGCCAACCATATCGATGTTATCGGCATCACATACGGATATGGCGATGTGGATGAGATCGAAGCTTTCACCCCAACAGCCATCGCCCATTCCGTCGAAGAGCTGCGGCAGCTGCTGCTCCCTCCCCATGAACTAACCGAATGATGAAAAACAAGGCGGAAAAGGGAGAGTCTGCCCGTCGCGCGAAGGGCAGACTCTCTCGCATCATCCTTACTCTTCCACCTTTTTTCCCACAGTCGCCATATAGGCGACAAACTGTTCTTCTCCATCGAAGCCTAACACATGATTCAGCGCGTTGTCGTCAAAAGCTCCGATAGCGCAAACCCCGCAGCCGATGGACTCCGCCGCCAGATAAAGGTTCTGGCAGACATGCCCTGCGTCAAGGTGGATATAACGATAACTGCGCTCACCATAGCGACTTTTCATCCGCCACAGGATCGCGCTCCAGATAAAGGTGGCTGCGCTTTGCTTGATGTGGGGCTGATTGAATGAACTCTCAGCGATTCTAACCGCCAAGTCCCCGTCCAGATTCACGATCATCAGCTTGTGTTCAAGTGCCAGATACCTGTACAGCCCCGGTTTCAAGCCCGACACATTGTTGATCAACAGATAGGTCTCAAAAGCATGCCTGGCTCCTGCCGAAGGGACATTGCGAAACGTCGCCCTCTCTGGAACCACTTTCTTGACGCCTTGAGTGCACCACAACAGATATGCCAGCTCACCGCCGCTCAATGGTTCACCGCTGTACTTGCGCAATGTAACCCGGGATTCGATTGCCCTGCGCAAATCCATTGGAGGAACACTAATATCTTCCACTGCGGGCAGGTCAATCAGCACTGCATCCTTAGGAAACGCCAACTGCAGCGGAGGTGGTGCTGGACTCTTGTCGGTCTCGCTCATCTGGCTACCTCCTTTATTTGTTTAAACTGCCGCACGGCTGTACTGCTCCATGTAGAGCTCTCTGTACAGCCCACCCAGTTTCAACAGCTCTTCATGGGTGCCCTGTTCGCGGATCTTTCCGTCGATGATCACATATATCTGATCCGCATGCCTGATTGTGGACAACCGATGGGCAATAATCAATGTCGTACGATTGCGGGACAATTCCACAAGCGCTGCTTGAATCTCGTGCTCCGTAATACTGTCCAGGGCCGATGTCGCTTCATCTAGAATCAGAATCGGAGGGTTTTTCAAGAACACCCGGGCGATCGCGATCCGCTGTTTCTGGCCTCCCGAAAGCTTGATCCCCCGCTCTCCCACATATGTGTCATAACCATCCGGCAGTGTCATGACGAAGTCGTGAATCTGCGCCTTCTTGGCCGCATCGATCATCTCCTGTTCCGATGCGTCAGGGCGTCCGTACAGTATGTTGTCGCGAATTGTGCCAGTGAACAAGAACACATCCTGCTGCACCAGCCCGATCTGCGATCTCAATGCCGCCAGCTTCATATCACGCACATCGATTTGATCAACATAGATGGCTCCCTTGGTCACATCGTAAAAACGGGGGATCAGATGGCACAGAGTCGTTTTTCCTCCACCAGAAGGCCCGACAAATGCCGCTGTTGTTCCAGCAGGTATGGACAAGGAAATACCTTCCAGAACTTCCTCACTAGTGTCATAGCGAAAAGACACATCTTCCAGGACAATATCGCCCCTCAACTTCGTTGGTGCAACAGCGCCGGGACGATCGGTGATGGATGGTTTGACCTCCATCAGCTCCACAAACCTGGCAAACCCTGTCATTCCCTGCTGGTACTGCTGGGTGAAACTAATCAAACGGCGAATCGGCTGCAAAAAGTAGTTGATGAACATCAGATAAGCAGTCAAATCCGCAAGGTCAATGCGCCCTTCGTGCATGAACCAGGCCCCGGCACCCAGGACCATCACATTCAGCAGATTGGTGAAGAAGCTCAATCCGGAGCTGTACTCAGCCATCGCCTGAAAAGCTCCGCGCCGGGCAACCTTGAATTCGTCGTTGGCTTTGTCAAAACGTACCTGTTCATAGTCCTCGTTGACAAAACTCTTGACAACTCTGATGCCCAACAGGCTGTTTTCCACTTCTGCGTTCACGTCTGCGACTCGTTTCCGCTCTTCAGTAAAGGCCGACTCCATCTTGCTCCGCCTTCCATAGGCGTACCAGACAATGATGGGAATAAAGGCGAAGACAAGCAAAGTCAAAGGCACGTTAATAGACATCAAGTAAACAAACGACCCAATCAGCATCACCGATGCGATAAACAGATCCTCCGGGCCGTGATGGGCGAGCTCTGTTACCTCCCTCAGATCATTGACGATCCGGGACATCAAGTGTCCGACCTTTGTGTTGTCAAAGAACTGGAAATCCAGTGTTTGCAGATGTGAAAACAGATCTTTGCGCATGTGGTATTCCATGTTCACCCCTACCACATGGCCCCAAAAATCAACGATATACTGGCAGAGCCACCTAGCCAGATACAAGCCGACCAATGCAGCCACCCAGAGGGCTACCGCCTGCAGGTTCCGGTTGGGTATGAAATCCTTCATGAACATCCGGGTGATGATCGGAAAGGCAAGATCCAGGACGGCTATCAATGTGGCACAAGCCATGTCAATAAAAAAGAGCCGCTTTTCAGTCTTATAATAAGAAATGAACAACCTCAAGTGTTTCATTGGCCTTGTTCCCTTCACTGTAATAAAGCTTGGTTTTCGAGCAGGATTCCTCGGCTCTGATCCCGAAACTTTAGCAAACGCATGTAACTCGATTATTATGGAGGTATGGCTATGGAAAGCGATGTCCTGACCCAGATCTATGAGAAAATAATGCTCTATCTGCCAAAACTGCCCGTCGCCCTGATTGTGCTGGCTCTAGGCAGTTATTTGATCCGGCTGCTTAAGCGGTTTATGGCTAAAATTCTGCACCGGTTCCGCTTGGAAGCAGGGATTATTGGTTTTGTACAGGCCTTTATATCCTTTGCCTGTTGGGTGTTTTTAATCTCCATTGTCTTTGCTGTACTGGGACTACCCCATATCAGTGTCGCCTTTTCCGGAAGCATCGCTTTGATTCTGGTGGGCATAGCATCCAATGCCAACAACCTAATTCAGGATATCTTGGCTGGTATTTTCCTGATCGCCGACCAAGACTTCAAGGTCGGCGCCCATGTGAAAATCGGGAGCATCGACGGCACAGTCGTCAGCCTGGATATTAAAAAGACAAAAATCAGGGATGGCGACGGACAAGTCCATGTTATATCCAACAGGACCTTTGATACCTCTACCTATACCGTCTGCCCGGGCGACAGCACTGACACTGACTCGTGATATCTGACAGCCAAATCGCTAGTCGTCAGCGCCAATTTGCTGCACCTGCAGCAAATTGGTGCTTCCCGGCACTCCGGTTTTGACACCAGCGGTAATCGCCACTATGTCGCCTTCTTTGACCAATCCCTTTTCTTTTGCCGAATGTATGGCCACATCGATCAATTCTTCCAGTGTATCAGGCTTTTTGGCCAAAATCGGGTTCACACCCCAAGTCATCATCAATTGATTGACCACCGCTTCCGAATGGCATACAGCTATCAGCAAAGCCTCAGGACGGTACTTGGCAATCGATCTGGCAGTGGCTCCTGATTGTGTCGAACAAAGAATTGCCGCAGCGCCAAGATCATGGGCAGTCTGAACAGTCGCCAGACTGATGGCATCGGCTATATTCTGCCGCCGGTTGCGTCTTCTCGCTTCCAGCCTCGCTTGGTAATCCATGGACCGCTCGATCCTGAGCGCGATACTATTCATCAAAGCGACTGCCTTGATTGGGTATCTACCTACCGCCGTCTCTCCCGACAGCATCACAGCGTCCGTACCGTCAAGAATGGCGTTTGCTACATCTGTAATCTCGGCTCTGGTCGCCCTGGGATTGCGGATCATTGAATCAAGCATCTGTGTTGCGGTAATCACTGGTTTACCTTGATCATTGCATTTTTGAATAATCATTTTCTGGGCCAGCGGAACTTCTTCCGGAGGGATCTCGACTCCCATGTCGCCGCGGGCCACCATGATCCCATCGGCCGCCTGGATAATGGCGTCAATGTTCCGGATCCCTTCTCCCGATTCAATCTTGGCGATTACAGGTATGTCGCCGCCAAACCGGTGGATTAGATCCTTAATCGCCACCACATGATCCGCCTGACGGACAAAGGAAGCTGCGATGAAATCCACACCGTATTCAACACCTAACTGAATGTGCTTGATGTCCTCCTCAGTCAAAGGCGGCAGCTTAATGTTGACTCCCGGCAGGGTGACTCCTTTGCGGGACCCGATGGTTCCCCCGACAATGACTTTACAGATCAGGTGTTTCTCGATTTTGGACAAGACTACCAGCTCAATCAGGCCGTCGTCAATATAAATCGTATCCCCGGGATTGAGATCTTCCACGAGATACGGGTAATTGACGAATATCTTCTCCGCGGTGCCGGTACATTCTTCTGTAGTTAAAATCAATTCATGCCCGGCTTCGATCTCGAACTTGTCCGGATTAAGCTCGCCGATCCTGATCTTTGGGCCTTTGATGTCCAGGAGAATACCAACGTTGACTCCCAGTTCCTCCCCACAGCGGCGGATCACTTGGATGCGTTCCAGATGCTCCTCGCTCGAACCGTGGGAGAGATTCAGCCTGGCGACATTCATGCCGGCTTTGATCAGCTCCGTAATCATTTTCGGGCTCTCGGTGGCAGGCCCGATGGTGCACACAATTTTTGTCTTCCGAACCATGTTTCCAACCCCTACATATCAACTTGCATTTCATTTAGTTTTTTGGCTTGATACTCCCCTATTTTGCGGAAACGCTCCAAGCGGTGCTTGACGAGCTCGTCGGGAGGGATTCTCTTGATCTCCGACAGATGCCGGCGCAAAAACGCTTTGAGCTGCCGTCCGGTGCCTTCGTGATCACGGTGCGCTCCTCCAAGGGGTTCGGTAATCACATCATCGATGATACCAAATTTCAGCAAATCTGTTGAAGTCAGTTTCAGCAATTCTGCCGCCTCGGATGCTCTATTGGCGTCTTTCCAGAGGATTGTGGCGCACATCTCGGGAGAAATCACTGAATACCACGCATGTTCCATCATCAAGATCCGGTCTCCCACACCGATAGCCAGCGCTCCACCGCTCCCGCCCTCGCCAGTGATAATGCACACGATTGGCACTTTCAGGAAAGACATCTGTTCAATACACTCGGCGATCACCAAGCCTTGCCCCCGCTGTTCTGCCTCAATGCCGGGATATGCCCCCACCACATCAATGAGAGTAATGATTGGCCTATGGAACCGCTCGGCCTGCTGCATCAGGCGCAAAGCCTTACGGTAACCCTCGGGGTGAGGCAGGCCGAAATTGCGTGTAATGTTTTCTTTCGTGTCCCTGCCTTTTTGCGGTCCGATTACTGTGACCGGCTCGCCGTCCAAAACAGCAATGCCGCCGACGATGGCATGATCGTCGCCGAACCTTCGATCTCCATGCAGTTCAAAAAAATCGTCAAAGACCAGTTTAATATAGTCCAATGTGGTTGGGCGGTCCGGGTGGCGGGCCATCCGCACCCGCTGCCAGGGAGTCAATCGTTCGTAGATCTCTTTTCTGAGCTTGTCAGCTTTCCGCTCCAAATCGTTGAGTTCGTCTTTAAAATCAATGCCCTGCTCAAAAATGAAATTGCGCAGTTCATTTATCTTTTCTTCCAGTTCAACCAAGGGTTTTTCCCATTCGAAAACAGTCGGCATCAGCCTCACCTCATAAATGATAACTCAGCAATTTGCTGATGGTGGCTTTCATTTCAGAACGGATCACTATTCCATCAATCATGCCGTGCTTCAGCGCATATTCCGCAGTCTGAAAATCAGGCGGCAGCTTTTGGCGTGTTGTTTCAGCCACAATCCGCGGGCCGGCAAAACCGATTAAGGCCTTGGGCTCGGCCAGTATTATGTCGCCCAGCGAGGCAAAGCTGGCATAGATGCCGCCCATGGTGGGATGTGTCAAAACAGACAGGTAGAACAAGCCGGCCTTTTTGAAACGGCCGACAGCCTGCGCCGTCTTGGCCATCTGCATCAGACTGAAGATCCCTTCCTGCATTCTCGCTCCTCCGCCGCCTCCGGAAACAATAACGACCGGAAGCTGCTTCGCAATCCCATATTCAAACCCGCGGGTGATTTGCTCCCCAACCACACTGCCCATGCTTCCACCGATGAAACCGAAATCAATGATTCCCAATACACAGCCGTATCCTTCGATCTTGGCCTCTCCGATCAAAATTGCGTCATCAAGCTGAGTTGCGTTCTGGCATTGGGTGATTTTGGCCGGATACCCGGGAAAATCAAGGGGGTTGCATGACACCAACGGCTCAAAAGGCTGAAACGTGTTTTCATCAGCCAATTGCTGCAGGCGCTGCACTGCAGACATGCGGAAATAGAATCCGCAGTGGTGACAGACATAGTTATTCTTGTGCAATTCTTTATTATAGATCAAAGAGCTGCAGTTGTCACAGCGAGTCCACTGGGGGTCATTTCCTTTCCCGGCCGAACCGCCGTTTTCCACCCCATCTTGATTGGCCTTTTCAGGCCTCACTGTGGCGTATTTCGGTTTGTTCCTGAATACATGCAACATGGTATCACCTTTTAATCTGTTGAATTCCCGATCGCTGCGGTGATAATCTCCAAAGCCTCTTCCGCTTCAGAGTCCGGGACCAGGATCTCGACGCTGCCCGACGCTCCTAGATGAGGAGGGCCAACGGGACGCAGCATGACCACAAATCCCTCGTTGTTCAGCAGTTCTTTCAACATACCGGCGATCGCATGATTGGGAGCAATATAGACGACAGTCCACATGGATATTCCTCCTTGCCACCTGTTGTTTACGAGCCGGATGTGGTAACACCAATGCTGGTGAAGATCTTGGCCTTGCCGCGGATCTTGATTGCGGAAGTGTGGGATGTGAACTGGGCAATCAGCACTTCACCCTGATCAAGTTTTTCGGTGTGGTGAAACTTCGTGTCTGGCCCCCGTGTCAAGCCAAAGATGGTTACTCCATTTTCCAACGCCTGTATCATCACATAACTCTGTTCAAAGCTTTCCGGTTTGTGCTCCATGTCATCTGCCCCCCGCAAGGTACTTGCCTTTTGTTAGTTCCATATTTCCATCCAAAACCCTGCTTTGCCACGGGTCGATCCAATGCATGTACTCCACAAGTCCGGCCACGGCGTCAAGAGCCACAGGTTTTGGATCGATCCAAAACCTCGGATCAATCAGCTGGATTAGATCGCTGCCGAGGCTGAACAGCACAGGTGTGTCCCCTCCGTGTTCCACCAGTACATCTTTCAGTTCCCTTATCTTGTCTGGTTTTGGCACCAGCATCAGCAGCGGCTTCAGGGGAAGGATCCATTCGACTTCGAGCTGGTCGCCGGACATGTTGCCGAACAATGCCGCAAGTTCCCCTTCCCTAACACGATCATGCCACAGACGGCTGGTTGTTGGCAACACAAATCGGCAGCGACGGTCATCTCCGATTACCATCCCCGAACAGTGTCTGCCGCTTTTCCGTACATGCCTGATATGACCCGCCGCATACCGGCCAAGGCTGGGCTCAAGTTTGTCGAGAAAGCCTTCCCATTTCTTGACCGGATGCCCCGACAAATATATACCTACTATTTCCTTTTCCTTCTCCAGCAATGCAAGATCGCTGATCCGATCCGCCGCCATCTCAGGCGCCAAACCAGCCAGAATCCGCCTTCGGTCGCCAAAGCAGTCAAGCGCTCCGCTGTATACCAAAGCCAGTTTGGTGTTTTGATGAAGTTCAACCCTGGCTAAGAGATCCGTCAAGCTGGAATACTCCCGTTTAGTCCGCTCCTTAACCAGTGCCTGGGCATGCCCCAGGCCGATCTGTTTAAGATTGCCGAACCCGATCCGAAGCCCATTAGCTTCCACGCTGGCCCAAGCTTCGGAAAAGCGGATATCCGGAGGTAAAACCCTGATCCCACGCTGGCGGCATTCCTGGTAAATATCGCCTGCCTTGTCCAGATCGCTGGTGTGTTTGAGCAATCCTATATAAAACTGGATGGGATAATTGGCTTTCAAATACGCCATCTGCCAAGTAATCACCGCATAGGCCGTGCTGTGGGCTTTGTTGAAGGCGTAATCAGCAAAACGGTCGATCTGCGTGTACAGTTCACGGCCCGCCCTTTGGGTGAGCCCTGCCCGCAGGCATCCAGTGATAAATTTCGACCGCAGTTTTTGGACAGAACTGTGATCTTTCTTGCTCATGGCTGCCCGCAGCAGATCCGCCTCTTCCAAACTTAACCCGGCGATTTCATGGGCAACCTGCATCACTTGCTCTTGGTAGATCATCAAACCATAGGTATCCCCCAGTATCGATTCCAGCTTTGGATGAACATAGCGCACAGATTCCAAGCCCTCTTTGCGCCGGGCGTAAACCGGTACTTGTTTCAGCGGGCCAGGCCTCACCAAGGCCAAGGCCGCCACCAGGTCAGCGAAAGAGTCGGGCTTGATCTGAGGTAGGAGTTCCTGAAACAGCTGGCTCTCAACCTGGAAAATCCCGAGAGTCAGCCCCTGCTGCAGCAGCCTCAATGTAGGCTGATCAGCGAAAGGAATGCCCTTAAGTGTGAAACCAGGATTGCTCCGCTGCACCGACAGTTCGATATCCTTGAGAATAGTCAGCGTTCGCAGTCCCAAAAAGTCAATTTTCAACACACCTAAGTATGCCAAGTCATCCATGGCCAGCTGTGTCACCCAAGCTCCATCAACTTCTTCCACTCCGCTGTATGAGGTGACCGGCCTGGGTGTAATGATCACACCAGCCGCATGAGTTGAAAAGTACTGCTTAAGGCCGATCAGCCGCTGCACCAGTTCTGGTTCCCCGCGGTCAAGGATCTTTTTTATTTCCAGTTCCGCGCTTTTATGTCCAAAAGTGCCGTAGGTGCCGATCTTGGCCACGTGGTCCCTGCCGAAGCGGCTGACGATGTACTGGATCACTTCCTCGCGCCTGAGATAGCAGATGTCCAAATCTATATCGGGAAGATTCCGGCGCTGCCTGTTTAAGAATCTTTCAAAAAACAGCTTGTGGGCAATTGGATCCACGTCGGTAATCCCCAGGCAGTACGCCACCAAACTCCCAGCGGCGCTTCCCCTCCCGGGCCCCACAGGGATCTGGGCTTCCTTGGCAAAGCGGACGATATCCCACACGATCAAGAAATAATCACTGAATCCCATTTCTTCGATTACATCAAGTTCATATTCCAACCGAGCGGTGATCTCCTGGTCAAGCTTGCCGTAACGTTCACGGGCACCGGCAAAAGCGAGACGTCTGAGATCGTGTTCTTCAGGCAGTTTGGGAAACACGGTCTCAGGCCTCAGCTCGACGCTGCACCGCTCAGCAATCAATTCTGCATTCTCGAGAGCCTCCGGCCACTGGCGGCAGATCTGGCGGATCTGATCGGGAGCCAGCAAAGGCAGATAACTGCCGGAACAACCTCCCTCGGGCCGCAGCACATCGAGGACCTGCCGATCGTTCGCTTCCAGGTGGTAGAGATTCTGGGCGGCCGCCAAAACGTGCCTGGGAAGCATCTCGGCAAGCTTGCAGGCAGCTGCCATTCTTCGCGGCTCATCGACAGGCAATTCCACAAACAGACAGTCGGGGGAGAAAACCTGAGCCAGCCGCTCATACGCACCTAGTATCGGTGAAGGATCGGCGGCGGTAATCATGCCGACCAAGCCGGCTGTGTGTCGGCTTAAAGTGTCCAGTTTAACTGGTTTTGCCGCCGAGGCAAGCTTGAGCAGATTCTCGTAACCAGCATGGTTTTCAGCCAGCAAAACAATGCCGGGACAGCCAGCGGCATCTTCCAAGTCCAGTTCCAACCCGAGAATCGGCTTAAGGCCGTGTTCCCGGCATGCCCGGTAAAACTCCACCAAACCGCCCATGGTATTGTGATCCGTCAAAGCCAACGCTTTATACCCCAGGCTCTGGGCTTTTCGGGCCAATGCGTCGATGCGGATGCATGATCTGGACAAAGAGTATTCACTGTGAACATGCAGTGCGGCAAACATCACAAAATCCCCTCGCCTTAAAAAAAGGGGGCTTCCCCCTTTTTTCCAGGTCTATGATCTAATCTGCGCAAAGGCGTCGATACCCTCATGCGTCTCCACTCGCTGAACACTCGCCCCTAAGCCTCTCAGCTTATCTTCGAACCGTTCGTAGCCGCGGTCAATATCGTCGACACCATATACCTCGGTGGTGCCGGCAGCCTTCAGAGCCGCGATCACCAGCGCTGCGCCAGCTCTTAAGTCAGTCACCTCCACCGGTGCTCCGGTAAGCTGCGGTACCCCACGGATGATCGCTGTTTCCCTCTCCACCTTTATGTCGGCGCCCATCCTCCGCAGTTCGTCCACATAACGGAATCGGTCAAAGATATTCTCCCGGATCACACTTGTTCCATCGGCAACGCTCATACATGCCACCAATGGCTGCTGCAAATCCGTTGGGAAACCTGGATACGGGGCTGTTTCCACGTCAATTGACTGCAGTTTCTCCGGAGCGATGACTCTGATTTCCGTCGCTCCTTTCTCCACAGTCACTCCCGCTTCTTCGATCTTCGAGATGGGAGACCGGAGATGCTCGATCACGATGTCTTTTATTAACACATCACCACCGGTGATAGCTGCGGCGAACATAAAAGTGCCGGCTTCGATCCGGTCCGGGATAATCGAATACTCAATGCCGTGGAGCTTCTCCACACCATCGACGCGGATTACATCAGTACCGGCGCCCCGGATCTGAGCTCCCATGCCATTAAGGAAGATTGCCAAATCAACGACTTCCGGTTCTTTGGCGCAGTTTTCCAGGATCGTCGTCCCTTCAGCCAGACTGGCTGCCATCATCATGTTCATTGTTGTGCCCACACTGGAGCGGTTGATATAGTAATTGGTTCCTGTAAGCTTCCGGCATTTGGCCTTCATAAAGCCGTGCTCAATGGCTATATCGGCGCCCATCTGCGAAAAACCACGAATGTGGAAATCAACAGGCCTTGAACCAATCGCACACCCACCGGGAAGGGGGACTTCCGCTCGGCCGAGCCTTGCCAAAAGCAGCCCTGCGGTATAAAACGAGGCCCGCATTTTCCGCACCAAGTCATAAGGAGCCTGATGCTCTCTCAACGTGGCACCCACCACATGCAGCTTGTCGTCCTCATCAAACCAGACGTCCACACCCAGGCTGCGCAGGATCAGGCAGATAGTTCCCACGTCGTTGTTTTTCGGTATATTGTCAAGGACACATTCCCCTTCCACTGCCAGTGCCGCTGCGACGATGATCGGCAGAGCGCTGTTTTTGGCGCCGCTGATCCTTACCTCTCCTTGCAGTCTGTTGCCGCCCTGTATTACGAGCTTTGCCATTATTTCCCCCTCACCCTCATCTCAGATTTCCAAGGTATGAACCTACGATCTCTTCCAACAAATCATTGCGTCCTATCTGCTGAATCCTCACTCGTGCATTCATATGAGAGGTAATATATGAAGGATCACCTGTAAGAAGATACCCCACAATCTGATCGATAGGCCGGTAACCTTTTTCCTCCAGAGCTTTACAGATCTCCTTCAACTCGGCAGCTATATCAATACTCTCAGCCTCTACTGATGCAAACATGCGCGTCTTGTCGGAGAGTTCCACTGTCAATCCTCCTTTTCCCGGTTGTATGACTACTGTTGGCGGATTCAGACATTTTTATGCCATGCCATTATGTTTACTTCACCTTGGACGCAATATTATCCTTCTGTGTGCACAACAATATTAAGTACCGGAAAACGCTGCCATAGCAGGATAAAACACTATCTGGCAAGAATACTAAGTAGTCATATTCTCTATTAAGTCAGGTGAAGCATCTTGATCAGCAAATACAGCAGGATAATTCTACTATCAATCACAATCATGGTCGGATTGTCCCAGACTCTGCCGGCAGCCAGTTCAACCCCGGCCGTGGCGGTGGTTTTGGGAGGAGGCGCCGCCCGCGGCTTCAGCCACATAGGCCTCATCCAAGCTTTCGAAGAAAACGGAATCCCGATTCATATGCTGGTGGGGACCAGCATGGGCAGCATTGTCGCCAGCCTGTACGCCGCCGGCTATTCTGTGGACAACCTGAAAACAATAGTGACCAACCTCGATTCAGCCAAGCTGGTCGATATTCTCTTTCCGCCCCGAGGCGGCTTGATTAACACCGAAAGACTGAAACGCTATCTTGACGTGCTGCTTATGCACAAAACCTTCGACCAACTGGAAATTCCTTTCTACTCTGTTATTACCGAGCTGGCGACCGGCCGGGAAGTGGCCATGCACCACGGCAATGTGGCGGCGGCGGTGCAGGCCAGCATGTCAATCCCCGCTCTGTTTCCGCCCGTGGAAATCGATGGGGTGCATTTTGTCGACGGCGGCATGAAAAACGCTGTTCCAGCCAACGTCGCCAAGAACCACGGCGCTGATGTCATAATCGGTGTCGATGTCAAAAAGGAACTTAAAGAAATCGACTTCGACAACATCCTTAACGATATCCAGCTTGCGATGTGGTTCATGATCGGCGGATATGTGGAAATCAACACGAAAGACGCAGATGTGATCATTGTTCCGGATGTGAAATACGATTCATATATGGATTACCAGAAAGCAGAGTTCTTTATCGAGCAGGGGTACCTTGCGGGCCTGCGCCACATGGATCAAATCAAAGCGGCAGTCCTGGCGGCTGACCCCGACTTCGAATTCCTTCCATACAGCCAGCCCGGCCTTGCCGATTCTGAGCTGGCGACAGTGATTCAGCAGGCGGAGCGGGTTGCGCTGGAAACCAAGCGCCCTTTCGGGCTCATGCCTGAATTTGCCTTTTCAGATGATAGCGCGCTCAAAATAGGTGCCCGCGCCCAATATGGAGGTCTGGGCTGGTTCAGAATAGGTTACCGCTACGGCCTCTCCAAAGAATTCGGCGGGCACGAACTGTTTCTGGGCTTGCACAAGCCTTATTGGCCCAAAGCCGAACTTTTCGTGCGATTCCTTGAAAACAAAGCCAACGTAGGAGTCAAAGCGTCAGTGCCTATCGGTGAGCAGGCATACTTAAGCGCCGCCTATCAGATCAACGGCCCCTACCTTTGGCAGCTTCGCCTGTCCAACGACAGCATACTCATGGGCAAACACTTCCGTCTCTGGTCAACCGCCGCTGTCACCAAAACCGAAGCGGATCCCGATGCGGTCTTGCTTGGCGAATTCGGAGCCAACCTGAAATTCTACTTCAATGAAGAATATGATTCTCTGTTTGAGGTTACACTGGCCAGGCCTTATCTATACGGTGGGCTCTGCATGGCTGCACCCCTTGGCCAGTTTGAGGCTGATCCCTCCTATCAAGTCGGAATCGGGGCCGAGCTGAAGTTGTTTGGCCTTTATCCGCTGGACATCCATATCGGTGTGGACTTCCAGCGCGGATCGGATCCGTCGTGGCGCATAGGCTTTGCCAAGGAGGATTGACGATGCGGGTCAAGTTTTTTTGCGTTTCCATCCTGATTACTGCCGCTTTGCTCGGCGCCTTGGCTCTCAATGCGGCAGCGGGCAAAGTCTTTTGGTATCTGCCTCATCCTGACGATGAGACTCTGGGCATGGCCGACAGTATCCATCAATCTGTCCTGGACGGAAACGAGAACTATTTAATCTACTTCACCAAAGGCACAGGTTCATTGGCCCGCTTCTTCCTCACAGGCCCCGACGGGCAGAGCTACCAGCTGACGAAAGAGGAATTTGGACAAGCGCGGATGGCCGAAACCCTGGCTGCTTTGGCTGTGCTGGGAATCAGCCCGGAACAGGTTGTCTTTTTGGACTATGAAGACGGCGGCGTTCCTCAAAAAGACGCCGAAGCGATTATGCGGGCTTTGGCAAAACTAAATCCAGGGAGCGTCCACCGCACAGTACATATCCTGGACCGGCACCCCGACCACCAGGCTTTGGCCAGGGCTCTGGCTGCAGTAGCCCGCGAAGAAGGAATCGAGATCGTCACTGAGTTTTATCATGTTTACGTATACCGCAGCCAGCTCCCTATGGACCAGATGAACAAGAGGCCGATCCTCCACCGGGAAATCAGGGATCTAGCCCTCGACGAGTTTGCCCGGTGGGAACCGGAACAAAACCGCTATGCGATAGGCATGTCTTCCACACCAGATTTGTTCCGCGCGGTGCGAAACAGCCTTTACGAGTATGTAGACCCCGATATCGGCGCCGTGTTCGATCAAAAATCGACCGCGTCTTATCTGGTTCTGACCACGGCCGATGCCGGCTATCGTCTCTCTGTGGGGCAGCGGCTTTCTGTGATCTGCGCTTTGGAACTACAGAATTCCGCACTGCAGTTTGGTGTCGATTACCAGCTGAAGTCAAATCTACCCATGATTAGACTGGGTGTGGGAATCGGTTATCATTTCGGACACAACAAACCGTATGGAGCGGTTTCCGCTGAAATCACCGACTATATTGTTCTGGTGGCAAAGCATGTCTACAAGACCAACACTCAAATCAGCGTGGGCATCAAGGTTCAGCTCTTTTAGCCAGTCTTTGGCAGGGAATCGCGCTCTTGTTCTTGAATAATAAATCCAACAGCCTGGAAAGGAGTTGTGGTTTTGTGGCCCAGAAACGCCTGTACCTGTCGGATAACAAAGTGATCGGCGGCGTGTGCGGCGGTGTCGCCGAATATTTCGAGCTGGATCCCACATTAGTACGGTTGGCGTGGGTGCTGTTCACTTTTGTGTTTCCCGCAGGGCTTCTGCTTTATTTGGCCGCCATGTTCATCATTCCCAACAAGAGTGACGAAGCTGGTCTCGCCGATACCGGCGCGGCAGCCCAGAACTCTTGGGGCTCAGAATCCCGGAACCGCACTCTGGGGCTGATACTGGTCGGCCTTGGCGCAGTCCTTTTGATCAGCAAACTTGTACCGGGGATATCCTTGCAGATTCTCCTGTCGGTCGTGTTTATCGGTTTTGGCCTGTTCTTAATGCTCAAGTCAGATTAATATCACAGCTTTTGGCTGCTGCATAGACTATTGGTAGTTAAGGCACGGAGGTCTGTCATGCGCGTCCTTTTAACTACCGAGTTTTTTTTAAGCGGCCAATCAACACATGTCGTTGACCTGGCAATTCAACTGAAAAAACTCGGCCACGAGGCCGAGATTGTGTTCACCGCAGTCCACACTCCCCTGTTCCAATCTTACTATGGGCCGATGCTGCGCAAGGCGGGCATTGGCTTGCACTGCACGAGTCAGAGATCGCAGATCAACCAAATCATCAGGCGGTTCAAACCTGATGTCATTCACTGCCACAGCTCAACGATTTTTTCCCTCACTAAAGGCATAGCTCTGGCACATCGGATCCCTTATGTAGTAACCTGTCACGGCTTGGGTTTTTCTCATCCCAAGTACCAGCAGGCGCTGGAGCATGCCAAGAGAATAATCGCCGTTGGGCCCAACGCCGCAGCGGAAATCGAGAAGGATTACCGGGACAAAATCGTGATCATCCCCAATGGTGTGGACATTGATCGATTTGTGCCTGCAAAGAAGGAAAAAACGATCAAAGTTTACTATGTCGCCCGCTTGGACTGGTCCAAGCTCTATGCCTTGAGGAAACTGGCAGCAGCCGTGGAACAAATACCCAAGTTAAGACTCGTGATTGTCGCCAACTTTCAGCCTCCGATCCATTCAGCGGAATATCTTCCCTGGCAGACCAACATCGAGTCGGTGCTGGCCAAGGCCAATATCGTAGCGGGATGCGGCCGCACCGCCCGGGAAGCGATGGCTGCAGGCTGCGCTGTATTGTTGATGAATTCGCGGTACGATGGGATCGTCGATCCCGAAGCCGTCAGCCAGCCCGGTTTCAGTTTTTCGGGATCGCAAGGACGGTGCCCGTTCAGTCAGCTTGTACATGATCTAAACTTTCTTGCGAAGAGCCGGAAAAGGCTGCGCCGGCTGCAGCGGTTCAGCCGGGCCTACGCCGTAGAGCATCTCAGCAGCCGTACCATGGCGGAAAAGACAGCCGCTGTTTACCAGGAAGTCGTCAGCCAGTCTCAAGCCTGGAAGCGCCGCGCCCCATATAATACACAGCTGCATGGATGGCACCTGGCCGGCGGAAGTTTCATGCAACAAAAAAGGCCCCGTGTCTAGCGAAGCCCCTATGTGC
>Ga0209537_1000556_pt1 | contig 45458 bp, 45 predicted proteins | sample BioPla4DNA1_FD_187698 | JGI IMG/M metagenome (GOLD analysis project Ga0209537, IMG submission 187698) | Biogas fermentation microbial communities from Germany - Plant 4 DNA1 (SPAdes) (version 2) | ecosystem: Engineered > Bioreactor > Anaerobic > Digestate | place: Bielefeld, North... | reverse complement strand
GTAAGGCTGCAGTCTTCCGGTAATAACAATGTGAAGGATATTCTTTATCATATTTATGGGCGGGATATTTCCAAGGAATTATTGCCGGTGGAATTTAACTCCCCTGATATAACTATAAAGGGCTATATAGGTAAGCCAACTATCAGTAGGGGTAACAGAAATTTCGAGAATTATTTTATCAATGGAAGATATATTAAAAATCATATTATAACAAAGGCCATCGAAGAGGCATATAAACCTTTTATGATGCAGCACAAATATCCCTTTACTTCACTATACTATGAGATTAATCCTTCATTATTGGATGTAAATGTACATCCTCAAAAAATGGAACTTAAAATAAATAACGGTGAACAAGTCTATCAGATAACCTATAATCTGATTAAAGACAGCTTATCAAAAAAAGAATTAATACCTAAAATTAGCTTAAGCAAAAATGACCAAAAGAAAGTGACTCAAGAAAAGCTTCCTGAGCCATTTGAAAAAAACAGAATAAGTAATTTAAAAGCACTAGAAACTTTAGCTGCATATCAACCTATGGATAATAGACAATCAGCTAATTACTCCGGTGACCATATTTCTACAAATACAACTGATATAGGCAGTAATATATCTGGCAATAATAAAGAAGATAATCAGCCGATATGGGATCAGATAAATAATTCAGATATAATTAAGGAAAACCATAGCTATGAAGCTACGGTTAATACCGCTAACAACATAGAAGTAAAGGATCAGTTAGGTTTGTTTTCTGACTTTTTATCGAAGGAAGCAGTAAAAGACCATAGGATTTTAGGACAGATATTTTCCACCTATTGGCTGGTAGAATATCAAAAAGAACTATATATTATCGACCAACATGCAGCCCATGAAAAGGTGTTATATGAAAGAATTCTAAAGGCCGCAAAAAATAATAAACATACTTCACAAATGCTTCTGCCACCTATTGTACTTACTCTTTCATTAAAAGAACAGGAAGCTATAAAAACCCACAATAAAATTCTGGAACAATTAGGATATGAAATCGAGCATTTTGGAGGTAATGAATTTTCCATACGGGCTGTACCTGCGGATTTATATAATCTTTCAGATAAGGATTTATTCTTAGAGTTTATTGATGAGCTTACACAAGAGCTTGGGTTTGGCCAAGGAGATCCTTTATCAATATTGGAGAAGATTGCTTCTATGGCCTGCAAATCTGCAGTAAAAGCAAATCACATTTTATCCACAGAGGAAGCCTCCTCATTAATAAAGGAATTATTAACCTTAGAAAATCCTTATCATTGTCCCCATGGCAGACCGGTCATAATATCTATAAGCCGGTATGAATTAGAAAAGAAATTTAAAAGGATTATATAACTTGGAGGAACTATGGACAAAAAGCCACTTATAATATTAACCGGTCCCACATCTGTGGGCAAAACCTCCCTATCAATACATCTTGCTAGGGCTGTAAATGGGGAGATTATCTCTGCTGATTCCATGCAGGTTTATAAATATATGGATATAGGAACCGCAAAAATTACCCAGGAAGAAATGGGAGGTATCCCCCATTACCTTATTAGTGAATTTAATCCTGATGAAGAGTTTAATGTTGTTAAATTTCAAAAGTATGCAAAAAAGTATATAGATCTTATTTATAAGAAAAATAAAATACCTATACTGGTAGGAGGAACAGGCTTTTATATTCAAGCCCTTTTATATGATATAGATTTTGAAGAACATACTTCAGATACCTCTTATCGGGAGGAACTGACACAACTGGCTAAAAGTAAGGGATCTTTATATTTACATGAAATGCTTGCAAATCTTGATCCGAATAGTGCCAAAGCAATACATCCCAATAATGTTAAAAGAATAATTCGAGCCTTAGAGTATATCAAACAAACAGGAGAACCAATATCTGCCCATAATGAAGCACAAAGAATGAAAGAATCACCCTATCAATATAGATATTTTGTCTTAACTAAGGATAGAACAAAACTTTATGAAGCTATTAATCAAAGGGTAGATATTATGATTGAAAAAGGGCTTGTTAATGAAGTTAGACAATTGTTAGATATGGGATATAATAAAGAAATGGTGTCTATGCAAGGTTTAGGTTATAAAGAACTTATAGATTATCTTGAAGATAATTGCTCATTGGATGAGGCTATTTATAGACTTAAGCGGGATACAAGACACTATGCTAAAAGACAGCTTACCTGGTTTAAACGGGAAAAGGATGTAACTTGGGTAAACAAGGATGAATTTTCAAGTGAAGATGAAATCCTTGATTTCATGCTGCAAAAACTTAAAGAAAGTGCTATAATATAGGATAAATATTTTATGTCAACTAAAATAATGATACTGGAGGAATAATTGTGTTTACTAAAGATTTAGATACATTTTATATGGAGATGGGAATTAATCCTAAGCTTATTAACTTAGGTAATAAAATAGAAGCAGGCTTAAAAGAACGTTTTTCTCGTATTGATGAAATCGCAGAATATAATCAGTTAAAAGTACTAAAGGCTATGCAGGATAATAAGGTAAGCGATGTTCACTTTTCTGCAACAACCGGATATGGTTATAATGATATCGGCAGGGATACCTTAGAACAGGTATATGCCGATGTTTTTCATGCCGAGGATGCCCTGGTAAGACCCCAGTTAATAAGCGGTACCCATGCCCTTACGGTTGCACTGGCAGGTAACTTAAGACCGGGGGATGAGCTTTTATCTCCGGTAGGTAAACCTTATGATACCCTTGAAGGGGTTATCGGTATCAAAGAAACTAAGGGATCTTTAGCAGAGTATGGGATTACTTATAAGCAGGTAGATTTAAAGGCTGACGGTACATTTGATTATGAAAAAATCGAAAAAGCCATAGGTCCTAAGACAAAACTTGCTACAATTCAAAGATCCAAAGGCTATGCCAACAGACCGACTTTTTCTGTTAAGCAAATCGGAGAATTAATATCATTTATGAAGAAGATAAAGCCGGATCTTATATGCATGGTAGATAATTGTTACGGTGAATTTGTTGAATTAACTGAGCCTACAGATGTAGGTGCCGATATTTGTGTCGGTTCCTTGATTAAAAATCCCGGAGGGGGCCTTGCCCCCATAGGGGGATATATTGCCGGAAAAGCAGAGTATGTAGAAAATGCTGCTTGTAGACTTACTGCACCGGGACTTGGTAAAGAAGTGGGTGCTACTTTAGGTATAAATTCCAGCCTGTATCAAGGGCTCTTTATGGCACCACAGGTAGTAAGCGGGGCCTTAAAAGGAGCAGTATATGCGGCAAATCTATATGAGCATTTTGGCTTTGAGGTACTTCCTGACGGAAGAGAGGACCGTTATGATATTATCCAGGCCGTTACCCTAAAAAATCCTGAGGCTGTTATTGGATTTTGTGAAGGTATTCAGGCAGCAGCCCCGGTTGATAGTTTTGTTACCCCAGTGCCTTGGCCTATGCCGGGATATAACTGCGATGTTATAATGGCTGCCGGTGCCTTTATTCAAGGTTCTTCCATTGAACTTTCAGCCGATGCCCCAATACAACCCCCATATACGGTATTTTTCCAAGGAGGACTTACTTGGTTCCATGCTAAATATGGAATTTTAATGTCCTTACAAAAATTATTAGATAAAAACCTTATTCAACTGTAAAATTCCAAAAACAGGTTAATTTATGGTTATATGTCATTATTCCTGTATACAAAAAAAACTTCTTATGATAAAATTATATTAATTTATTTACATGATAATTTTTTATCATTTAAATTATTAGTATTAAATTTATTGGCATAATTAAATTTTTTCATAATTAAATGCTTAAATCCAAGGGAGAGCAATTGTTATGGCTAAAACAATAGGAAAAAATAAATGGGCTTTATTTCTCCTAGTACTTTTAGGTATATTGATAGGAAGTTTTATAGCTCATTTAGTAAAAAATGTTGAGTGGTTATCATGGCTAAATTATGGCATGGAATTTGCCATCGGTGATACAGGTAAGGGCAATGTAGTTAGTCTTAACTTAGGTGCCCTTGTGATATATTTTGGTATTAAAATTAAGATAACTGTGGCAAGTGCTTTAGGTGCCTTAATTTCAGTAATAATCTATAAAAAAATTTAATTATTTAAGATATCCAAATGATTTCTTGGAGAGAGAAAGAAGGAGGATATCATGAAAAAAACAAATTATTTAACTGTCAAAGAATTACCTGTATCGGAACGCCCCTATGAAAAATGCCAAGCTTATGGACCACAAAGTTTATCCGATGCAGAACTTCTTGCTGTTATCCTTAGATCCGGCAGCAAAGGACAAAGGGTCATAGACTTAGCTGTAAATGTTCTTAATCATTCAAAAACCCATCCCGGACTTAAGGGTTTAAATTACCTGACTATGAAAGAACTAACTGAAATAAAAGGGATTGGAAAGGTAAAAGCCATTGAGCTTCTTTGTTTGACAGAACTGACTAAGAGAATGGCAAGGGAAGTACATAAAGAAAGCTTGGAGTTTATAACTCCCAGTAGCATTGCCAATTATTATATGCAGGATATGCGTCATCTTTCTAGGGAACAGGTACGTCTTCTTATGCTTGATTCCAAATGTAAGTTTATCAATGATATGCTTATGTCACAAGGCTCAGTAAATAGCTCTATTATGCCTGTTCGTGAGGTGTATATTCAAGCATTAAAAGAAGATGCTGTAAATATTGTCTTGGTTCATAACCATCCAAGCGGTGATCCTTCTCCAAGCACAGAGGATATAAAAATTACAAAAAGGATGAAAGATGCAGGGAATTTAATTGGAATAAAACTTATGGATCATATTATTATTGGCGATAATAAATATATCAGTTTAGCAGAACAGGGGTTATTATAATTTATAGGCATTAATGACTTACCAAAGCGCATATAGGAGGTACTTAAATAATGGCTTTAAAAACATATGGCATAGATTTTGGAACCAGTACTATAAAAATTAGCAAAAAAGGACAGGGAATAGTTTTAGATGAGCGCAATATTATAGCCATTGCAGATAGAAAAAACATTATAGCAATAGGAAATGAAGCATATGACATGTATGAGAAAGCACCCTCTAATATAGTTGTAACCCATCCGGTCAGAAATGGAGTTATTGCAGATGTAGCGAATATGTCAGCATTATTAGTTCAATTTATGAAGCAAGTCAGCAAATCTAAAAGGCCGGGAATGGCTGATTATATAGTTGCTACACCTTCAGATATTACAGAAGTAGAGCGCCGCTCCTTCTATGAATTAATAGCCAACTCCCAGCTTAAGGCCGGACGAATTAAAATAGTTGAAAAACCCATTGCAGATGCTGTGGGAGCCGGACTTGATGTAATGTCAGCCAGGGGAGTTATGATTGTAGATATAGGAGCCGATACTACTGAGGTATCCATACTATCCTTAGGGGGTATCGTTCTTAGTAAATTAATCCCCATAGGGGGAAATAAGCTGGATGAAGCAATTAAAAGTATGGTTAAAAAATGTCATAATTTATATATCGGTGATAAAACGGCAGAGAGTATAAAAAAACAATTGGCCAGTGCCTTACCTGATGTGGAAGCAAAGATAAAGGTTTATGGTAGGGCTGTAGTAACAGGATTACCGGTCAAAGAGGAGATAGATTCCAAAACCGTTTATAAAGCCATTGAGGAGTATCTCTATAACATAATAGATGCCATCCGTATTATTTTAGAAAGGACTCCCCCGGAGATTGCCTCTGATATTATTGACAGCGGAATTTATGTGACCGGAGGTTCAGCTAATATCTTCGGACTAGATGAATTGATTTCTAAGGAAACAGGACTTTTGGTAAATATTTGTGATAATCCTGCAAGTACAGTTGCTAAAGGTCTAAGCAGAATAATGGATGAGCCGGAATTATCAACCCTGGCAGATTTTTTAAGGCCAAAAACTTTCGTAGATTAATATATGGTAGGATAAATAAAAGTTCTTATCAGTGTATATAGGAGTTAGTATCAATGAGACGTAGAGCAAGATACAATTTTAAGCCAAAACATGGACTTATTGTAGGAGTAATTTTATGTATTATTCTTATAATTTTGTCATTTCGTTTTGAAGGTATATTTTATCCCGTAAGGAACGCAGTGGGAACCGTCATTACCCCAATGCAACAAGGTATCAATACAGTCGGAACATTTATTTCTGACAGAATGGAAACCTTAAAAAATATACGGGAACTTATACAGGAGAATAAAAAGTTAAAGGATCAGGTAAGCGTTTTATCCTATGAAAATAAGCTTCTATTACAAAACAAGTATGAACTTGACGAACTAAGAAAATTATATGAACTTGATCAAAAGTACTTTGATTATCCAAAAGTTGCCGCCCGTATTATCGATAAGGACATCAATAATTGGTACAATGTATTTACTATAGATAAAGGTACTAAGGACGGACTGGCCGTTGATATGAACGTACTTGCCGGTAGTGGTCTTGTTGGTATAATTACTGAGTGTTATTATAATCATTCAGTAGTAAGAGCCATAATTGATGATAAAAGTGCGGTACAGGGAATGTTTTTAAAAACATCCGATACTTGTTTTGTTCAAGGAGATCTCAAATTAATGGAGAAAGGTAAAATCCGTGTCAATTTTATCAGCAAAGATGCGCAAATTGAAGACGGTTATGAGGTAGTAACAGCCCATACCAGTCCAAAATATCTTCAAGGCATCTTAATTGGCTATGTCAGTGACATTAAACTTGATTCTAGTAATATGACAAAGACAGCTTACCTGACTCCGGCTGTAGACTTTGAAAGATTAAGTGAGGTTCTTATTATCACTGAACTTAAAGAACCTCTTATTAAGGAGCTTCCAGAAGAAGACCCTTCAATTGATTAAGAAAAGTAGGTATGCATTTTGAAGAGAGGGATTATTTATTTTATTGAAATCATTATATGCTTAGTTTTACAAAGTTCATTATATCCTTTTATCAGCTTGGCCAATGTCATGCCTAATCTGCTTATTATCCTTGTTGTTTCCACTGCCTATATGCGGGGAAAAACCACCGGGATGATAATCGGATTTTTTTCGGGACTTCTTTTAGACATTCTTTATGGTAATCTTATTGGACTTTATGCATTATTTCAAATGCTGATAGGATATATGGCAGGGTTTGCCAATGCAATTTATTCCGAGGATGATTATACCTTACCCTTGGTATTTGTAGCTATTGGAGATTTTATTTATCAATTCTTATATTATGTTTTTGAGTTTTTATTACGGGGTAAATTGGATTTTCCCTATTATTTTCGTACAATAATAGTTCCGGAAATAATTTATACGGTAGCAGCTGCTACTATTGTATATAAGCTGTTACATATGGTTAATCACCGTCTAATCCGTGATGAAAACAAGGAGGAATAACAGTGTTAGATATATTACTAGATGCCATAAAAAGAACCTTCAAATCAAGGCTACTTCCCATAGCTCTTATTTATCTGGTGCTTTTTGGTACATTAACCCACCGGCTTTTTGTGCTACAGATTTTGGAAGGGCCTACCCATGCAGAAGAATATGAATATAAAAAGTCTCAAAGTAGAGAAATTAAAAGTACAAGAGGTAATATATATGACCGTAATGGCATGCTTCTAGCCTCCAATACCCTTTCATACTCAGTTGTAATGGATGATACCTATGAGATTAAATCAGATAATCAAAGAAATGCTGTTATTCATAAGATGATACAAATAATTGAAAGTAACGGTGATACCTTAGATAATCCTTTTTATATAACTTATACAGAAGATGAAGGGTTTAAATTCACTGTATCAGGGTCTGCCCTTACTCGTTTTAAAAAGACGGCCTATGCCTATGCTCTTGAGAATAATAGGCTAACCGAGGAACAAGAAAATGCAACAGCAGAGGAAGTTTATTATTTTCTAAAAGACGGAACAAAGCAGTATCCTATGTTCGGTATATCCGATGATTATACCATAGAAGAAACTTTAAAGATAATGAGTGTTCGCTTTGCCTTATTTTCAAATTATCCTAAATTTATGCAGCTTACTGTTGCTTCAAATGTATCGGATGGTACGGTTGCTATGATAATGGAAAATTTGGCAGACCTTCCGGGAGTTCAGATTAAACAAAAAACTAAGAGAGTATATCATGACAGTATTTATTTTGCCCATATGCTTGGTTATACAGGATTTATAAGTTCCGAGGAACTTGATAAGTATAATGCTGAGAAAGGTGAAAAGTATTATAATTCTACAGATATTGTTGGAAAAACCGGACTTGAAAAAGAGTTTGAGGAATACCTAGCAGGTGAAAAGGGCAGTGAAAATGTTACTGTAAATGAGAGTGGAAAGGTAATAGAAATTGTTGATCGTATAGAACCTGTTGCCGGCAATGATATATACCTGACTATAGATGGAAAACTTCAAAAAGCCGCATATCATATTCTTGAGAAACGTATTGCAGGTATACTTTTAGATCATCTAAGACCGGACCTTAATTATGGAACTAAAGGTGAAAGTGCCAGTGAAATATACACCCCCATATATGAGGTTTATTATGCTTTAATAGACAACAATATTATTGATATTAAGAGAATATCAGATTTACCTTCCAATGCTTCTGATTTAGAAAAAAGAATTAGCAATAGGGTTCACGGTAAATTTACAGATGCAAAAGCCCAGTTATTCTCAAAGCTTAATAGTTTGTTGTCATATGACAATGAAATTACCAATAAAAAAGCCGGTGATATGGAAGATTTTCTTGATTATATCTATGAGGTACTGACTAAACAGAAGGTTATATTACTTAATAATATTGATAAGGATGATGTAAACTTAAAGTCCTATCAAAACAATAAACTTCCTTTAAACCGTTTTCTTCAATATGCCTTGGCCAACAATTATATAGACCTTTCTAAGTTGGGAGTCGATACTTATTTTAGCTCCGAAGAACTGTATCAGAAATTGCTGGATTACACCTGGGAGTATTTGGACAAAGACAGCACATTTAATAAAAAAATATATCGCTATTTGGTGTTTTCGTATAAATTAACAGGAACTGAAATTTGTCTTTTATTATTTGCCCAAGGTGTGTTAGAATATAATGAGGAAGATATACGTAAATTAGAGTCTGGAGCTATATCTGCCTACAGTTTTATGGAAAGTAAAATTAGGTCACTGGAAATTACACCGGCTATGCTGGCCTTAGAGCCCTGTAGCGGTTCAATTGTAGTTACCGATGTAAATACCGGTGATGTACTGGCTATGGTAACATATCCAAGCTATGATAATAATATGCTTGCCAATAAGGTAGATGGCGATTATTACAATTGGCTTTATTCGGATAAATCATTACCTTGGATGAATAGGCCCACCACACAACTTATTGCTCCCGGATCTACCTTTAAGATGGTTACTGCCTTTGCCGGACTTGAGGAAGGAGTTATATCTCCGGATGAGAAAATATTGGATTTAGGTATATTCCAAAAGGTAACTCTTCCTGTTAAATGTCATATTTATCCCCGCACACACGGTGCCATTGATGTTAGAGATGCTATAAAAATGTCCTGCAACTACTTCTTTTATGAAACAGGCTACAGGCTTAGTATCGATGGTAAGGGTGAATATAACGACCAGTTAGGCTTAAGTAGAATTAAAAAATACGCCTCCCTTTTTGGTCTAGATTCCACATCCGGTGTTGAAGTTGGAGAGGCTATGCCTAATGTATCAGATAAAGATCCTATTCGTTCCACCATTGGTCAAGGAACCAATATTTATACACCGGTACAATTATCAAAATATATATCCACTCTGGCCAATCGTGGTACTAATTATAAACTGACTTTGCTTAACCGTATCTTAAACAAAGACGGAAGCATAGTCCTAAAAAATGAGCCTGTTGTAGATAAGGACTTAACAAATATAAAAAATTCCACTTGGGATAGTGTCTTAAAGGGGTTATATAAAGTAGCTAATGAATCAAGAGGTTCTGTATATAGACTTTACGGTAATTATGATGTTACTGTTGCCGGAAAGACAGGAACTGCTCAGATTAGCCTTAGCAAACCAAATCATGCATTATTTGTTTCCTTTGCCCCCTATGAAGACCCTGAGGTTTCAGTTACAGTGGTTATTCCCAATGGTCATACATCAGGAAATGCTGCAGAAACAGCCAAAGATATATATGATTTATACTTTAATTTAGAAAATGAGGAAAATCTAGTTGCTAAAGAAGCAATCCTACCTGAAAATAATATAGCAGCTTTTTCAGATTAATCATTAGAAGAAATTGCATAAGGAGATAGGGATGAAATCTGTTAATAATTCAGTGATTATTAAAGGTAATAAATACGGTATCGTTGTAGTGCTGAATCCAGATATAAGCTTTGATGAAATAAAAGAACAGGTGGCTGAGAAATTCAGGGAATCAAGCAAGTTTTTTGAAAATGCCAAAATGGCAATCAGTTTTGAAGGAAGAAGCTTAACTAATGAAGAACAAAGGGATATTTTGGACATAATTGGGAACAATACCGATATGCAGATAGTTTGTGTTATAGATAATGATCCCGATAAAGAAGAAGTCTTTAGAAAAACCTTAGAACAAAAACTGATGGAGCTTGAAAATAACACCGGTCAGTTTTATAAAGGAATTCTTCGCTCCGGTGCCTCCTTGGAATTTGAGACCAGTGTGGTAATAATAGGAGATGTTAATCATGGAGCCAGGGTAGTTTCTAAAGGGAACATTATAGTACTTGGTTCCCTTAAAGGTACTGCCTTTGCCGGAGCTTGCGGCAACACCAATTCTTTTGTAGTTGCTCTGGATATGAGACCTACACAGATTCGAATTGCCGACACTATAGCTAGATCCCCTGATAAACCTGATAAAAATACAGATAAAGAAGCCAAGATAGCTTTTTTAGAAGATGGCAATATATATATAGAGCCATTAACCAGGAATATCCTTAACGATATACGTTTATAAAATAAAAAAATAAGTAATAAAAGAGGTTATATCTTTTAAGTAGACTGGAGGATAATAGTATGGGAGAAGTAATAGTTGTTACATCGGGAAAAGGCGGAGTCGGAAAAACAACAACTACCGCCAATGTAGGCACAGGCCTTGCAATGTTAGACAAGAAAGTAGTATTAATTGACACAGATATAGGTCTAAGAAATCTTGACGTTGTAATGGGTCTAGAGAATCGGATAGTATACAATCTTGTAGATGTAATTGAAGGAAATTGCCGTATTCGCAATGCCTTAATTAAGGACAAGCGTTATCCTAACTTGTATTTGTTACCATCTGCCCAGACCAGAGATAAACATGCCGTTAAACCTGAACAGATGAAAAAATTAGCCCAGGAGCTTAAAGAAGAATTTGATTACATATTAATGGACTGTCCGGCCGGCATCGAACAGGGCTTTCATAATGCTATTGCCGGAGCTGACAGAGCATTAGTAGTTACCACCCCCGAGGTTTCAGCCGTAAGAGATGCTGACCGTATCATTGGTTTACTAGAGGCCAATGAAATAAATGAAACCTATTTGATTGTTAACAGATTACGTATGGATATGGTAAAACGCGGTGATATGATGTCTAGCGAAGATGTTATGGAGATCCTTGCCATCGACTTAATAGGGATAGTTCCTGACGATGAGAACATAGTGATTTCTACTAATCAAGGAGAACCGCTGGCCGGCTCAGATTCTTTGGCTGGACGGGCATATATGAATATTGCAAGGAGACTCTTAGGAGAAGAAATTCCTTTCTTAAATCTCAGTGAAAAGAATTCCTTCTTTAGTAAACTATTTGGTAAGCATAAAAAATATTAGGGGGAGGTATAGTCATGGGTTTGGCAGATTTTTTTAGAAGAAAGGGAACCAGCAGCATAGCTAAAGACAGATTAAAATTGGTTCTGGTATCAGATCGTGCAGGCTGCTCACCTGAAATTATGGAACAAATAAAAAATGATATCATTGCTGTGATATCAAAATATATTGAAATTGACTTAGAGGGACTTGATATTAAGATTGCGCAAACAGAATCAGAATCAAACAATGGAACTGTTCCTGCTCTGTTTGCTAATATTCCCATAAAGGATATGAAGGCTTCTAAGAAGTAAGGATGTTTTAAAATGGATGTTTTTAAGAGATATGATTTTAAGAGATATAATATATCCTTGCTAGTGGTGGTAACAATACTAAATTCCATTAGCGTATTCTTGGTCAAACAAGTAGAGCCGGGTAGTTTTAAAAAGCAAATATTGGGAATAATTTTAGGGCTTTTTATTGCAGGTATCGTTTCTTTATTTGATTACCACTTTATATCCAATTTTTATATCGTCTTATACTTGATTAATTTAGTTTTATTATTATTGGTCAAGTTTATGGGTATAACTATCTATAATGCAAAGCGATGGCTGGGAATTAAAGATACCGTCTTTGTATTTCAGCCATCGGAACTTACTAAAATTATAATTATTATATTTTTTGCAAGATTGTTCACTATGTATGAACACAGAATTAATGACTTAATGTTTTTGTCAATTGTAATAATACTGATGGCAATACCTACCTATCTGATCTTAACTCAGACGGATCTGTCAACCAGTATTGTTCTAATGATGATATTTGTAATGCTTATATTTGCTGCAGGTTTAAGTTGGAAGATTATTCTTCCAATTCTTGTGATTGGAATCCCGCTGTTTTTAGGCTTGTTCTGGTATATACAGCAGGATTATCAAGCACTATTAACAGAAAATCAGCAACAGAGGGTTCTTTCCATCTTAAACCCTGAAGAATATCCCGGAACCATGTATCAACAAGACAACTCAATACAAGCCATCGGTTCCGGTCAATTGATAGGTAAATTATTTTCGGGAGATGAGTCGGGTTTACGGGGCTACAGGCATGTTCCCGTATCCGAAAGTGACTTTATCTTCTCTGTAGCCGGAGAAGAATTAGGTTTTTTAGGGTGTTGCTTTATACTGTTATTGTATGCATTTATAATATATACATGCCTATCCACAGCCAAAAAAGCTCCGGATAAGATGGGGATGCTTATAGCTATCGGTATAGCTTCAATGTTTGCCTTTCAAGTATTTGTTAATATAGGAGTTGTAACAGCCATCCTGCCCAATACAGGTATACCTTTGCCTTTCTTAAGTGCAGGTTTAAGCTCATTAATCAGCAGTATGATGGCAATCGGTATTATTTTAAATATTCGTCTGCAACCCCAAAAGCAAAGAAGATAAGATAGGAGGTAGTTACACTATGAATATTGGCATGATTGCCCATGACGCAAAAAAGAAATTAATGCAAAATTTATGTATAGCCTACCGTGGTATATTGGTTAAACATACATTGTATGCAACCGGTACCACCGGTCGTTTAATAGAAGAAGTAACCAATCTTACGGTTCATAAATATCTTGCAGGTCACCTAGGGGGAACCCAGCAATTAGGAAGTCAGATTGAACATAATCAGATTGATATGGTTATTTTTCTTAGGGATCCTTTAAACCCAAAATCTCATGAACCGGATGTTAATAATATTTTTCAACTTTGTGATAAATATAATATTCCCCTTGCAACTAACCTTGCCACCGCTGAGCTTTTAATAAAAGCCTTAGAAAGGGGAGACTTAGATTGGAGAGAACTGTTTAAATCATAATCAATTATTTTATGTAAATCTACAAAGGATGGATTAAATTGAAAAGAAGATATCTTGCCATTCTATTAATAAATGCCATCTTATTGGGAGGCTGCCAAAAATCGTCGGATCAGTTTTTTGCATACCAAGACTATATCACATCGTCAAAAAATGATTTGGGATTTAATTTATCCGAAAATGAATTTTTTGCAAAAGAATTAGTGATATTAGATAATGAGGATTCTGGGTATGATGATAATCTGGTTACTTCAAAGGCAGCTTTTCTTTTTGATATCACTAATAAGAAGGCCTTGTATGCCAAAAACCCTTATGAAAGATTATATCCGGCAAGCCTCACTAAGCTGATGACTGCTTTAATTGTATTTAAGCGGGGCGAATTAACTGATATGGTTACTATCAGTCATAATGCCAGTAATATTCCTGTTGAAGGAGCTAAAGTCTGCGGATTTAGAGAAGGGGATCTTGTTTCCCTAGAAGACCTCCTATATTGTCTTTTAGTTTATTCCGGTAATGATGCCAGCATTGCCATTGCAGAGCATTTAAGTGGCAGTGAAGAGGCCTTTGTTAAATTAATGAACCAAGAAGCTCAAAAACTCGGTGCAGTTCATACCAACTTTGTAAATTCCCATGGACTGCATGATGATAATCATTATACAACTGCCTATGATTTATATCTGATTTATAACGAACTGCTTCAATATGATACTTTTATTGATATAATAAATAAAGAATCCTTTACCTCTAAGTATAAAGATAAGTTTGGTAATTATAAAGAAAGAACATATAAAACTACTAATCTATATCTTACAGGGGAAAAAGAAGTTACAGAAGACATTACAATTGTTGGAGGAAAAACAGGACTTACTTCAAAAGCAGGTAATTGTTTGATTTTATTGCTTAAGGATGGTAATGATAATCAATATGTATCCCTTATCCTAAAAGCCACTAATAGCAATAATTTATATACAGAGATGTCTAAGTTATTCTCCTTGATTATAGAATAGATATAAGCAGATTTTTTGTTGAAATTTCAAGAGAAATTGAGGGAATTATGTGTTGTTTTTTCGTAATAACTATACTATAATTAAATTATAAATCTAGTTTTTTTATACACTTATCACAAATGGTCTTTGGTAAATATAGGCGGCACAAAATTCTTTGCGTGCTCATCATAAGGAGGAGATTACATTGATACAGATTATTGCAGGCTCTAAGGGTAAAGGCAAGACAAAAGTCCTTATCGAGAAGGTGAATAAGGAAGTTAATGTAGCCAAAGGTAACATTGTTTATCTAGACAAGAATAACAAGCGTATCCATGAACTATCCAACAAAATCAGATTAATTAATGTTACAGATTATCCCATTGATAATCATGATGAGTTTTTAGGTTTCCTCTGCGGTATCATTTCTTGTGACCATGATATAGAATCTATTTATCTTGACAGTTTCTTAACAATCGCTTTTGTAAGTGAAGATAATATCGAGCAAGTTTATAAAAAGCTTGAACAAATAGCAAATCATTTCAAAGTCAATCTATGTATTAGTATATCTTTAAACGAAGATCAACTCCCAGATAATATGAAAAAGAATGTAATTGTATCTTTATAGATATTAATATAAAGGTTTTTTTGCGATATTTAAAAACTTTAATTCATTTATCTTGGTTTAAATAGATATCTAATAATATAAAACACTGCTTGATTAGAGACCGGATAACTTTCTAGACTCTAATCAAGCAGTGTTATTTGTTTATCTTTAGCTGTTTTTAATCCTCATTTCTTATTCTGCCAAAAAAGCTTAAAGAGTAAAGGCCTGCGATTCCAACCAAGGCATATATAATCCTTGAAACCCAAGTCATATCACCAAATATAGCTTTAACTAAATCAAATTCAAAAAAACCGATTAATCCCCAGTTAATTGCACCGATTGCAACCAGAACCAGCGCAATATAATCTAATGTTTTCATTATAAACCTCCTTTAAGATAGTCATAACTTATAACTAATTCTATCTATTTATTTTAACCTTCGAGATAAATCTCTGTTTTTATTTTTTCCATATTTTCCGCCTTTATGCATAGATTTATCGAAATATATAGCTTGTATCTGCTTGTTTTATTCAGTATAATATATTCGAATAGGTAAATGGAGGCGAAAGCTAGCTTGAGTAAAGATAAAAGGGTAGTCAAATTTAGAAAAAGAAGAACTATAAATATAGGTATTGTTATCTTCTTAATTCTTTTCATCTATATTGCTATTAATATATATATCTTTTTTACAAAGGAACATATTTCTATATATGAAGTACAAGAGGGTTTTAATGTAGAAGATAGCCGGATAACCGGATTAATCTTAAGGGAAGAAAATATTGTATTATCAGAAAAAGCCGGATACGTTTATTATTTACATAAAGAAGGATCTAGAGTGGCTAAGGGCACTTCTGTGTACTCAGTTGATGACAGTACACAAATAATGGATATTATTACCGGAAGTGAAGATACTTTTACTTTAAACAAAGATAGCAGCAAGCAATTTCAGTATAAAATAAGCAAATTTCATAAAACATACTCTGATAATAACTTTTCTTATGTCTATGACTTTAAGGATGATGTAGAAAGTATAGTTCTTGATGTATTAAATCAAAATATGATTGAAAAAGGACGTCAAATTGAAGAAGATACCGGTTTTGCATTTACCTATGAGGTTTTTAAAAGTCAGGCCAGTGGAATGGTTTCATATTATATGGATAATTATGAAACCGTCACTAAAAAGTCCCTTACTAGGGAGATGTTTAATGATGAAAATTACGAGAGGGTTTCCCTTCGTACCTCTGATATGGTTTCTATAAATACTCCTATATATAAACTGGTAACTTCAGAAGTATGGTCTATTATACTTCCTTTGACCGATTACCAGTTAGAAAAGATACAGGAAAAGGATAAGATTGAATTTACTATTTTAAAGGATAATTTTACAACAAGTGCACCATTAAAAATATTTCAGAGTTCTTCGGATAATTCCTATTACGCAGAACTAATTATGGACAAGCATATTGTTAATTATTTAGAAGATCGCTTCTTAGAAATAGATCTTCACCTAGAAGCTGCTAAGGGATTAAAAGTACCCTTATCTGCCATAACCACAAAAGATTTTTATATAGTACCCCTATCATATTTTACTAGTGGTGGTGACAGTGATAAACCGGGGTTGATTAAGGAAGAATATGATAAAGATACAGGAGAACTTAATCCAATATTTGTACCTGTAGATATATATTATCAGGATGATACTTATGGTTATGTGGATGCAAATCAATTTGCCCTAAATACATGGATTCGTTCTACAGAAGGCAACAGATATCAGCTTTCGGTAACAGATAAACTTACCGGAGTATACAATGTAAATATGGGTTATGCTGTATTTAAAAGGGTGGAAATTATATATCAAAATGAATCCTATTGTATAGTAAAAAAAGATACTTCCTATGGATTATCTCCTTACGATCACATAGCCTTAGATTCTACAACAGTTGTTGAACAAAAAATTATTTATTAATTTACTGATAATATTACTGAAATAAGTCTACGGATTAAGTCTTTATATAGTAAAAAATAACTCGAAGGGAGAGAAAGATCATGATGGAGAAAAGAATTACTGAAATTAGACAGCATATTGTGGCTGCCTGTGAAAGGGCAGGTAGAAACCCTTCAGAGGTAACCTTGATTGCAGTAAGCAAGACAAAGCCTATTTCCATGATTGAGGAAGCTTACGATTTAGGTATCAGAGATTTTGGCGAAAACAAGGTACAGGAATTAGCAAAAAAACATGATCAATTAATAGAAAAATACGGAGACAATATTAAATGGCACCAAATTGGCCATTTACAGCGTAATAAAGTTAAACAAGTTATTGATAAGGCTGTATTAATCCATTCCGTTGATTCTTTGCGGCTGGGTCTTATGATAGATAAGGAGGCTGCAAAAAAGGGTATAGTCTGCGATATATTAATTGAGATTAATATTGCTAAGGAAGAAAGCAAGTATGGAGTATATGAAGAAGATTTGATTCCCCTTTTCATGGAACTGATAAAACTTCCTCATATTCGGGTAAGAGGACTAATGACCATAGCACCATATGTAACTGATCCTGAAAAAAATAGGAAGTATTTTAGTAAATTGCGACAATTATTTATTGACATAAAAACTAAAAACGTTGATAATGGACATAAAGACATATACTTTAATCCCGACAAGTTTGATATACTCTCTATGGGTATGACAGGAGATTATCAGGTGGCAATTGAAGAAGGAGCCACCATGGTTCGTATAGGGACAGGTATTTTTGGAGAAAGAAATTATTCCGAACAATAAATCGATATATTAAGATAAATAGATGGGAGAGTCATAGGATGCCTAATATTTTTAAGAATTTTCTAAATTCCATGAAGTTAAATGATGAAGAGAATGATTTTGACGATTTCTTAGATGATGACTATTTTGATGAACCTAAAAAATCAAAAAGGGCAAAACGTAATGAAGCTAAAGCTGAGGACAATGATTTTATTAGCATTCAAAATCAACAGCAGACTAATGTACATAATAATGAACCAAAAAAAGAAAGGGGGAGGGCTATGGAAAGAAACTCCAAGGTTGTACCTATAAGAACCACTTCAAAGGGGTTGGAGGTATGTATCATGAAGCCTACTTCCTTTGAGGATTCTCAGCTTATTTGTGACATGCTTTTATCAGGACGGGCCACTGTAATAAATCTAGAAGGCTTTGATGACAAGATGGCACAAAGAACCATGGATTTCGTATCCGGGTGTGTATATGCCATAAACGGCAGACTTCATCGTATTTCCAGCTGTATATTTATTGTATCTCCCGATACTGTTGATATATCAGGAGACTATCTGGACATGATTAAAGACGACGGCTTTGATCCTCCTACTTTTAACACAAAATTCTAGACAGGGATTATTATGGAAAGAGAAGAACAATTACTACAAAGGCGCTTTCAGGATTTGGCTTTAATGGCAGACAAGAGGGAAATAGCCTTATTTACAGACTTTTTGAATTTACATGAACAAGACTTACTTGACCGGATGAAAAAAGAATTGCCTGATATTAAATACTTTACCTATGGCGGTTATCTAGATGCGGAAAGGAAAATTATTTGCTTATGCGGTAATAGATATATAGAAGATGTAAGGGAAATAGAGTTTCCTATTTCATGCCTTCGTATTACACCCATAAACCAAAAATTTTCTGATAAACTTAATCACCGTGATTATCTTGGTGCTGTACTAAACCTTGGAATTAACAGAAGCAAAATCGGAGATATTATTGTTAATGAACATGAAAGCTACCTGTTTTGCAGCTTATCTATAAGCAGCTTTATTATGGATAATTTACTACGGATAAAACATACAGTAGTAAGTACTTCTTTAATGGAATACAAAGATTTTATATATAAGCCCAATTTAAAAAAAATTACAGGAACCGTATCTTCAGTACGTTTAGACAGTATATTAGCTGTTGCCTTTAAGGGCTCCCGTAGCAAACTATCCGGCTTAATTACCGGTGGTAAAGTGTTTGTTAACAGTAAGAGTATCTTATCAAATAGCTATCTGTTAAAAGAAAATGATATTGTATCAGTTCGTGGATTTGGTAAATTTATTTTTAAAGGAGTTACTAATCAGACTAAAAAGGGAAGATATTCTGTAGAAATACAACTATATCAATAGACCTAACCTTATAATAAATTGTATGAAGGAGGAGAGCATAACCTCGTCTTAGGGTTATAGATGTGGTTATGCGATTTTTATGTATCAGGATAAAATCATTGTTAATTATGAAAGCAAACCGGCTTATTCTATTTTACTTAAAAAAGATTTCACAGGTTTAAAAGAAGCCTTGTTAAATTTGGGCTTGCAAAATCGTCGCTTCTTGGTAATAACCGACTCTAATGTCGAAAAAATTTATCTTAAAGAGTGTATGGATCTTATAGGCCCCATATCAAGAGGTATTTACAGCTTTACTTTTGAGGCCGGTGAAAACAGCAAAAATCTTGAAACTGTAAAACTGGTTTATAACAAGCTTATAGCAAAAAAGTTCGACCGTAATGATATTATCCTTGCTCTTGGAGGAGGCGTTACCGGAGATTTGGCAGGTTTTGTTGCGTCTACTTATTTAAGGGGCATAGATTTTATTCAGATACCTACCACCTTACTTGCCATGGCAGATTCCAGTATAGGAGGAAAAACCGGTGTTGACTTTATGGCCTATAAAAATATGATTGGTGCTTTCCATCAGCCAAAGCTTGTTTATATGAACTTATCTAGTCTAAAGACCCTTCCCAAAAGGGAATTTAATGCCGGTATTAGTGAAATTATTAAGCATGGCCTTATTAAGGATGCAGATTTTTATAAATGGCTGCAAGATAATATTACTAATATACAGTCTTTAGATTACGAAACTCTTAAACAGATGGTTTATAGAAGTTGTATGATTAAGAAGAAAGTGGTTGAAGAAGATCCTAAAGAAAAAGGAGACAGAGCCCTTCTTAATTTTGGACATACCATTGGCCATGCCATAGAAAAATTGATGGATTTTCAGCTGCTTCACGGGGAATGTGTTGCTGTGGGCATGATTTGCGCTGCTTATATCTCTAATAAACGTGGATTTATAAGTAATGATGAATTAGAATGTATATATAAAATAATTGAAGCCTTCAATCTGCCTACAAGTATAAAAGACTTATCTTCCGAAGAGATATACCATGTAACAAGACTAGATAAAAAGATGGAGTCTGATAAAATAAAGTTTATATACTTAGAAAGCATAGGTAGAGCTATAATTGATACCTCTGTATCTAAAGATGAAATGATTGAAGCTATTAATTATGTTCAAAATTAATAAACATAGTGGAGAAAGGCATGGTTTAATGAAACAACGAATAAGGCATCTGATTTATTTAATAATATTAGTACTTATAGATCAATTAAGTAAATATTGGGCCCGTACTACATTAAAAAAGGACGGGCCCATAAGCATAATTTCTGGGGTACTAAAACTTCAGTATCATGAAAATACGGGAGCTGTATGGGGTATAATGGCAGATAAGACTACTTTTTTATCCATAATTACCGTTATCCTTACAATTCTTTTAGTTTTTATCTATTTTAAGATTCCTAATAAAAAAAGATATCTGCCGGTTCATATTATATGGGTTTTTATTATAGCAGGAGCCATAGGTAATTTTATTGATCGTATAAGCTTAAAGTATGTGGTAGACTTTATTTACTTTGAGTTAATTGATTTTCCTATATTTAATATAGCCGACTGTTATTTGACAGTTTCTTGTGTTCTTTTATTAATTCTTAGTCTCTTTTATTATAAAGATGATGACTTTGAATTTCTTGAAAGTATTTTCAAGATAGGAAAAAGAAAAGAAAAAGATTTAGAAAATAAGGAGTAATAAAGGATGATAGATCCAAAGGATGAACAATTAAATATCAGCCTTATTGTAGAGGAAGAGTTTGAAAAGCTTAGGATCGATAAATATCTTAGCTCAATCTTAGATGACATATCAAGATCCTCTATTCAGAAATTTATTGATGAGGGCAGGGTACTGGTGGACGGTAAGGCCGTAAAATCCAATTTTAAGCTACTTAAAGGTCAAGCCATATCTTTATACCTCCCCCAGGAAAAAGAGCCTGAAATCAAGCCAGAGAACATTCCTATAGAGGTTATTTATGAGGATGAAGACATAATTGTAATTAATAAGCATAAAGGGCTTGTGGTTCACCCGGCACCGGGCCATGAATCAGGGACACTGGTCAATGCTTTATTGTATCATTATAAAGATCAACTATCATCAGTAAATGGACCCTTAAGGCCCGGTATAGTCCACCGTATTGACCGAGATACAACCGGAGTAATAGTAGTATGTAAAAATGATCAGGCCCATTTATATATAGCCAAGCAGTTAAAAGAACATTCTATAACAAGAAAATATCTTGCACTGGTATATAATACCTTTAAGACCGAAAGTGGAAGAGTAGAGGCTGATATTGGACGGCATCCAGTAGATAGAAAGAAAATGGCTGCCGGTGTTATAAACGGAAAATATGCCGCAACAAATTACCGGCTTATTGAAAACTTAGACAATAAATATGCTTATATAGAATGTGAACTAGAAACAGGCCGTACACATCAAATTCGAGTTCATATGGCAAGTATTAATCATCCCGTAGTGGGAGATACCGTTTATGGTCCAAGTAAAGATCCCTTTAAGCTGCAAGGACAAGCCTTACATGCTGCCATACTTGGATTTATACATCCTACAACTAAGGAATATGTTGAATTTAGAGCACCTTTGCCTACTTATTTTACGGATTTACTTTCGAAATTAAGAAGACTGTAAGGGGAAATATTAAGTGAAGAGGATATATATAGAGCAATTAATAAAATGGAATCAGACTGAAGATATAAGACCGGTCATGCTTACCGGTGCAAAAGGCGTTGGGAAAACATATCTAGCCTATGATTTTGCCAAAGCCTTTTTTAAAAATATTCTATATCTTAATTTTGAACATGACCCAAAAGCAGTTGACTTATTTTCTGATAAAGACCCGGGTAAACTATCGAAAAGATTATCTGAACATTTTTATTTGACTGCCTTGGATTCAGATGATAACTTTAATGAAGATAGGCTTCTTATATTAGATGAAATATCCTATTGTCCGGCTGCACTACACATACTGTCATCCTTACAGCAAGAAGGAGCATTTCCGCGAATAATTGCCATATCCAGTAGCCCCTTAAAGAAAGAAGAGCTTAAGCCATATTATCATATTCCTATATACCCAATGCAATTTAATGAATTTTTAACAGCTATAGGTAGTGAATGGTATATAGAAACCATTATAGCTCATTATAATTCTAATAAAAAGATACCTGATATTGTACATAAAGAACTTCTTAACCTTCATAATCTATATCTTCAAATTGGCGGTATGCCAAGTATTATCAATGAATATTTAAATTTTAACAATATATCAAATATTCCCGAGCAACATAGCCATCTGATGGGAACTTATAGACACTATTTAAGTCTATTAAGTTCAGACAGTGAAAGCCTAAAAATGAACCAAGTACTAGATTGCCTGCCTTTACAATTATTAAAAAGTAATAAAAAATTTCAATATAATTTAATTCGTAAAGGGACAACCCATGCCATGTACAAGGAGGCAATTCAAAGCCTATCTAATCAAAATTACATAATACCATGCTATAAAATGACAACAAAAGATCTTTCTAATATAGATAAGATCTTGGAAGAAGACAGGCTTAATGTCAATGAAATAACCAGTTTTAAGCTATATTTATCCGATGCAGGTCTGCTTCATTCACTATTATTAAAGGAAATTAAGACTACATTTAATAAAGTTGCTAGAAAAGCTCTTCTTGAAAATTATATTGCCACAACCCTTAAGGTCAATGGTTATCCCATAGTTTTTTGGGAATCAGAATCCACGGCCAAGATTGATTTTTTACTTTCCAATAAGGGAGAAATTATTCCATTAGAGATATTTTGTGATACCAATACCAGATCTAAAAGTATAAGTGTATTAAAGCAAAAGATTGACTTTCCTTATTCAATAAAAATATCTGAAAGAAATTTTGAATATTCAAATAATGTGAAGTATGTTCCCTATTATGCGGCTTTTTGCATTTAAAAGCTTATCTTCTTATAACTATTTATTTAATAGAAGCGATGAGCGTAAGGTTACATACTTTCACCTAGTAAATATAGGAGTTTGACTACTTTAGGGTTAAACTCCTATATTTAAAATTTTTTATCAATAATTATTCTTTATATGTATTTACATTTTTATATAAAATATACAAAAAAATAATAGGAATTTTATTAATAAACTCATCAAACATAGATCCTTATAGATTCTTACTATAAATTGATGATATTTGTCCCCATTTAATCCTTGACTTTCTTTTTCTAGTACATTAGAATGAAGTTGCAGGCTATTATCTACATTTGTAGTTTAGCCTATTTAAATTGTCTTAGATTCTACATATGTAGTCTATTTTTTTAAAGGGGTGTAACATATAATGGCAAGGCCAGAAATCCGATTACACGAAGGTGAACTTAATGTAATGGAGTTATTATGGGCTAACAAAGTTTTGGCAGCTCGAGATATTTCAAAAATTATCAAAGAATATATCGGATGGGAAAAGAATACTACATATACTGTAATCAAACGACTTATCGATAAAGGCGCCATCAAAAGAGAAGACCCAGGCTTTCTATGTCGTGCTGCAATATCAAAAAGAACAGTGCAAAATATTGAGACAAAGGCATTACTAGATAAATTATATAACGGATCCTTAAGTACCTTTTTAGCGGATTATTTAAAAAACCAAGATTTAAACCGTGCAGAAATCTTGGAATTAGAACGAATATTAAGTGAGCAGAGATTTTAATTTAAGAGATTAAATCTCTGTTTTTTTATTTGATTTTTATAAAACTTCGGATGTTTATGATGATAAATTATGGAACAGCTTAGAGTAAAAAACAGTTTAGAAAGTGAGAGGATTTATCGGAGAAGAATTTACAAAACAACTCAGAAAATGCAGGTTATTAGGGATAATAAAGGGAAAAATCAAATATAAATAATAAAACAGCGTAATCTAAATAGATATATAAAACTAAATAGTTATTTTGCCAACTATTGAAAATGATCGTTATATAGATGCATGGTACTTAAAAGCTAAACATATAATAATTCCATTAGTAAAATCAAAAAACATTCAAATAAATAGTTAAATAAATAGTTAAATTTAGTTTTATCTCTAGGAGATAGATTCACGATGAAAGAAACATGCAATATGACAGACATTAGAAAAAACATTATTTAATGTTATTTTTTCACTAATTTAATGAATAAGTCCATAGATAGAAGGCTACTCCAACTATTCGCAAAACGATAGTTTAACGAATAGTTGGGTATGTTTTTATACAATACTCTCGATTTTATCAATTTAGCCGGTTTAAATACTTAAATGTATTTAAATCTATATTTTCTAATTTTACCTCATATTCTAATTCTAACAAATCCAAAATACTTCTTATCTTTATTATTAACTCTTCATTATTAACTTGAATATTCTTTAGCTTTTCAAAATCAAAATCATATTGAATAAATCTCATTGACCAATCACAATTATCTTTGTTATCAAGAAATCCGCTGGCTATTTCATAAGTTGTTTCTTTATCAGAATCTGTTATATTGTTATTGTATAAAATAATTCCTTGAATGTAATTATCTCTTAGGAAAAAATCTTTTTTAGCCATTCCTTTTAAGTGAGGAAAATATTTAAGTTTGCTTTTTCTTCTGAAATCTATCAAAATCATATAAAACTTAACAATGCCATATAAACTTTCTTTTAATGCGTATACTTCTATGTTTTTTGTAGATAAAAGCCACTTAATAACATATAATAAACACCTCTATAACGACATTAAAGTTATAATTTTATTTAATATTTATTTACAGATTTATTTACATTTAGCTGGTTAAAAAGCAATTTACGACGCACACATGTTCGATTGTTAAATTGTTATCATATTATTAGTATCTAGTAAAATACCAGATAATTTATGGACTAGTTACTAACACTTGAACTGGTCAAATTAATAACTATATTAGCCACTCTTTCCATATTTCAGGCTTATATCCCACTGCTGCCTTTTTCCCGCTACGAACTATGGGGGTTTTAATCAATACTTGCTTTTCTAGCATTTTTTCTTCCTTATCCTCATCTGACAAATAAGTAAATAAGGCCAGAAGATTTTTATCCTTGCAATTTTCATCAAGCATATTTTGATAACCCCCTACTGCCTGCTTAATACTATTAAATTCACCTTTGCTCATACCTTTATCAAGCAAATCAATAAACTGATACTTAATACCTCTTTCTTTAAAATAACGCTCTGCCTTCTTAGTATCAAAACATTTCTTCTTTCCAAATATCTGTATATTCATATTCTCTCCTATTGTACAAAACTGTATTGCTGCCTATATAAATCTTTATATTCTTTCTGAATAATCCGATCTATCTAATAAATTTCTACAAGCAAAAAACATAATGAATGCAATAAGCATACTAACAATTGTATAGGGCAGGGTTGATAAAAATATCAATGATTCCGGCAAAACATATACCGTTATTAAAACCGATGCTGCAACCCCAGGAGCTAATACAAGTATCAATAAATAAATACCAATAAAAACTTGAGCAATTTTATTTGGCTGATCATTAAGTAGCCTTTGATAAACAACACTTAGTCCAACAAACAAAAAGCCTGAAGCGCTATATGCCAGTGCCATAAATATACATTGTAGTATATCTACTCCTCCTACCACAGCCATAATTCCAAAGATTAAAATCGAATCTACACAGGGCTTAAATATAGAAGAAGCACTGGCAGCAAGTATTTTTTTAAATGAAGATTCCGGTATCATATAAATATAGGGTTTTAACAGCTCAGTTTTAAGCCTCCCGAATGTTGTTGTAAAATATTGCATATAGATTAAAGTGCCTAAGGTTATATAAATACTGACTGTATTATGTTCTATAAATTTACTTGCAATTCCTACAGATATTGCAATAAAGATGCTATTACCGTCAATAAATATAAAACGGCTACTTCGCTTCATTTCCAAGAGATGTTTATAAACAAATGTCATAGCTCCTTTTCCTTTATGAAGCCCATGGTTTTCTTCTTTAATATTAATTTTTCGATTAGTATTAGTAGAGACATTTCTTCCTTCTTTGGCATCTTTTATTCTTTTAAAAATTACCTATTTCTATATTTGATATATTTGTGTATATAAATTATTACTATTAGGTTTACATAATAATATTATGTTATCTACCTTTCTATATATTCAAAGAAATCAAAATCCGCTGCTCTTCTTTGACCTGATAAATCTTGGCAACATATTCCTACAAATGCACCGGTAAATCTATTGGGTACAGTATATTCATCAGATAGAATACTGGCGTCAAAACTGCTACCTATTTTAATCCAGTCTTTACCGTCCTTAGAATATGAAAATTGCAAGATATGATAATCTACTTCTACCCTAAGATATACTCTCTCCCATCCTTCTATAGATATCTTATCGCTTATGGGTTCGTCAAATACTCCTGCATCTTTCTTTACAATATCAATAATCTTTCCCTTCTCTTCATGCCAGCTAATATGCAGATAGTAAAAATTATTTGTATCATAATAAGCTGTAAGCCCTGCCATCTGTTGGAAGGTATCAGGTTCAAATTCTACCACTGTAGTTGCAGTATAGCAAAAGGCCTGCTGACGTCTTGCAATAAAGCTTTGATGAAATCTTGAACCTAATGAGCCACTTCCCCTAAGTCTTAAAAATCCTGGCCTTTCTGTTAGGGAATAAAACTCATCCCCTAGAGGCATTCTAAGGGTTTGATAATTAATATTTAAATTACTAGTATCAAAATCATCTCTTGCCGGTTCTTCCTCCCACTTAACTTCCTCTAAATCCGGAGCCGGAACATGAACTTGAGGATGATTTCCCCCTGCTTCAAGGTATAGCCAATCATCTTCCCTCCATACCATTTTCTGAAGAGCAGTTTCTCTACCTAGGATACATCTTCCCCTGTTAGGAAGAGGCCGTCCGCATAGATGAGCCATATACCACTCACCATTTTGCGTCTCTACCAGACTGCCATGACCGGCTCTTTGAAGTTCTAGGTTGGCACCGGTCCAGGAGGTAAGAATAGGATTTTGTGGATGAAGTTCATAAGGTCCTTCTAGCTTTCTGGAACGGGCAAAGGTTACTGCATGTTTAAAGGTTGTACCCCCCTCAGCAGTCATAAGATAATAATAGCCGTTTCTCTTATATATATGAGGGGCTTCCACCAGACCTAATTCTGTTCCTTTAAAAATATTTGTTATGGGCCCTACTAAACCTTTTTCCTTATGGGAATATTCCTGAAGTACAATACCGGCAAATTTATTTTTACCCTGCCTATGATCCCAAAGCTGGTTTACCAGCCACTTGCGTCCATCATCGTCATGAAACAATGAGGGGTCAAAACCGCTGCTGTTTAAATAAATCGGTTCAGACCAGTCTCCCCTTATATCTGTAGTAGTAACCAGATAATTATCAAGATCCCTTGGTCCTGCATATGTCCATAATTTTACGATGGTATAAATTAAATAAAAGACACCATTATCGTAGGATAAACATGGAGCCCACACACCTTCAGAAGATGAGACACCTTTTAAATCCAGCTGTGACACTCTATTTAAGGGTCTTGCAATAAGTTTCCAATTAATTAAGTCCCTTGAATGATAAATCTGGACTCCGGGAAACCATTCAAAGGTGGATGTAGCAATATAGTAGTCATCTCCTACTCTTAGAATGGATGGGTCAGGGTTAAAACCTTTTAAAACAGGATTTGTAATCTTTTTCAAAGCAAGTCCTCCTTCTAATGTGATAGATTAGTAGCGTTTTCATTATACCATACAAGTCATAAAGCTACAATTTTCCACCATCTAAAAACTATTTATTTCCCTATTTCCAGTAATTTAATAATGAATAGAATTTTCAAGTACCCTATAATAAAAAAGGAAAATAAGTCAGTATGAGTAATATTATGTTTATTACTGATTTATTGTGTAACTTAAAGACCTGTATAGTTAGGAGGATCTTCTAATGAAGAAAAAGTTTAGGTACATAACTTATGCACTGGCTGGGCTTGCTATAATCTCAGCATTACTTATTACAAAAGATAAACTTACCGCAGAAGCTGCCAATAACATTTATTTAAATGAAACTAATCTTACATTGGAGCTTGGAAGATATAGAACTCTTAAAGTAAAAGGAACTAATAAAAATGTATCTTGGAAATCCGCTAATCCCCGTGCTGCTACCGTATCAAGTAATGGTAGAGTTACAGCAAAAGGTTGGGGAAAAACTAAGATCTATGCTACCGTAGGAAATAAAACCTTAACCTGTAATGTTACCATTGTTCAGATGAATAAAAAAAATGTAACCTTAGCAGTTAATAAAACAAGTCAACTTACCCTATGGGGAGCTAATGACACTGTTACTTGGAAATCAAGTAATAATAAGGTTGCAACAGTATCTGATACAGGTTTAGTAAAGGCAAAAAGTGTCGGTGAAGCTACTATTACCGCCACCTTTAACGGCAAAAAAATAAGCAGCCAGATAAATGTTGTGGAACTTAATACTGATAAGGTTGTTCTTGAATACGGTGGTATGTTCGATGCTACCCGTTCTAATTTTGGTACCGTTAAAACCCTTAAAGTTATCGGATCACAAGATAAAGTAAGCTGGACTAGCAGTAATAAAAATGTTGCTACTGTTAACAGCAGTGGTAAGGTTACAGCCAAAGGCCCCGGTAATGCAACAATAACTGCAAATATAAACGGTGCTAAGATTACCTGTAATGTTAAAGTATTGCAAATGTCTTTTAGTAAACTAGAACTTAGTAAGGGAGAAAACTTTTCCCTTAATGTTCTTGGAACTGATAGCCCTATATTATGGTTTTCTAATAAAAAATCTGTAGCTATCGTATCAGAAGATGGAGTTGTAACTGCAAAAAACAAAGGTACAGCTAAAATAATTGCCGAAGTTGACGGTATACTTGTAAGAAGCATTGTTACCGTAAAATAGTAAAATAATAAACTGTCTCCTAATTATACTTGGTATAAAAATCGTATAATTGGAGACAGTTTTAATTTATTAGCTTTTATTTTTGGCTTTTAACCAATCCTTTCCGTCAACAAATCTTGCTACTAACATGGCACATACCGTATTTCCAGAAGAATTTAAAAGGGTTGCAGGGGCATCTATTATAGTCCCTATTACTACAATAACCGGTAAGGCAGCAGGAGGAAAACCATAAACACTTAAAATAAGCATTTCTCCTATCATTCCTCCCCCGGGTATGGCACCCATAACCGCACCGACCAATAAACTTACGGCCAGTATTGAGAAAAACATCGGAAGGTTGTTAAAATCTTTACCGAAAAGTCCGAACAGAAATACAATCTTTAAAACTCCTCCGATTACGGAACCATCCTTGTGTGTATTAACTCCCAAAGGAATTACGGTTTCAGCAATATCATTAGGAATTCCTATTTTTTTTGCAGCTTCAAGATTAACCGGTATAGAAGCCGCACTAGAGCAGGTGGCAAGGGCTGTTACAGCCGGAGCAATAGCATTTTTCCAATAGGCTTTTATTCCCTGCTTACCCCCTGCCACATAGGCATAGATGGTGAAGAATAGAAAATAGTAAATGATAGTTAAAGCTAAATATAAGAGGAAAACTTTCAGATAACCTTCAAGTATTTGCCTTCCCAATTGTCCTATCATGGAAGCAAAATAACAAGCAAGGCCAAAGGGTGCATAATACATAATAATTTTAATCATATTCATCATAATAACTGAACAAGCATTTATAAAATCTTTTACTATATTTGCTCTTTCTTTAGCCATTGCAATGGCAATTCCGCATATAATTGATATTACAATTAACTGAAGCATATTGCTTTTAGTAAATAATTCGGAAAAATCACCGACTGTCACGGTTTTAACCAATTGCATAGGCAAGGAAAGCTTTTTTGCGTCTTCACTTATATCTTCCTCACTAGCCTGTAAGATGTTTTCAAGGGCCTGCTCGTTCATTCCTTTTGTTGGATTAATTATATATACACTTGCCATAGATAAAAGTGCCGATAATATGGCTGTGGCTGCAAATACCAGTACAATACTTAGCATGATTTTTCCCAGTCGTCCCATACCTCCCATATTAGCTATGGAAGATGTTACACTAAAAAATACTAAGGGTACAATTAATGTAAAAATCAAATTAAGAAATATCTGTCCAAAAGGTTCTAGCACCTTAGCGTCTGGACCTAGAACAAGTCCTAGAATTCCCCCGACTATAATTGAAGATAACAATACTAAGGACATGGCATAATTTTTTATAAAATTCTTCATAAGATTCCTCCCAAAATAGTATTCTTAATCTTATTATACTTGCACTATTTACTAATTTTATTGCAGTTTATGTTAAATATATTGCAAATACTGCTCTATTCAATTACACTATAATTAAGTTTTAAAGAAGAAAAAGGTATTAATTATTAATAATAGAAAATAATTCTAAGGAGATTTAAAATGGAAGATGTAAGAATCGATGATAGGAAAAAAAGAGGATATCTAAATGAAGATTTTCTTTTCTTTAAACTTAAGGATCAGAAAAAGAATGAATTCGAATTTCATTACCATGATTTTAACAAGATAATAATCTTTTTATCAGGAGATGTTACCTATATAATAGAAGGCAAATCCTATATTTTAAAACCTTGGGATATTCTTCTGGTGGGAAAAAATGATATACACCAGCCCATAATCAGCCCAAATAAGCCATATGAAAGAATAATTTTATGGCTTAACCCTCGCTTTTTGGATGCCCATAAAAAGAATAATTGTGATCTGCAAAACTGCTTTATCTTAGCTAGGGAAAGAAAGATGAATATGATTCGTCTTAATAAAACAGATATTCCATCTTTAAAGCAGACTTTAGATGATTTAGAAGAGACAAGCGAGGATAATTCTTTCGGAAATGAAATTTTAAAAAATTCCCTCTTTATTCAACTGATGGTTAAAATCAATAGACTTTTTTTAGGTATGGATATTAAAAAGAAGTTAGAAGATGTCAAATATGATCCAAGAATTGAAAATATTCTAAGCTTTATCAATGATAAGTTAGATCAGGAATTATCCATAGATATGATATCTAATAAATTCTATTTGAATAAATATTATTTAATGCACTTATTTAAACGAGAAACCGGATATACCTTATATAACTATATCCAGAAAAAAAGAATTATTAAGGCTTCAGAGTATATAAGAAAAGGTATGCAGGCCGGTGATGTATGCTCCTTATGTGGTTTTGGTGACTATTCCACTTTTGTCCGTAGCTTTAAAAAAGAATTTAATCTTTCACCAAAGCAGTATTATAAGGCTTATCAAAATAGCTCAATTATAGAACAATAGCCCAACCATCTTTGGCGGGCTATTGCATTATCAATATTTATGGAGGTTAGGGAATAATCTTGATTAGCCTATTTACTCCCTTTTTGCTGATTTTTTTAAATAAGAAATCATGTCTAAAGTAAATATAACCATCAACTTGCTTAGTACTGCGGCCATACTCAACCTGTTTTTTAAGGATATTAGTATCTTTCTTCCATTCTGTATCTTCATCTGTTCCGACTTTATATACTGCAATTCCCACATATAGTTTTACATCCTCATTGGTACGAAGCTTTAGCCACCTATCCAAAGTTTTGTCGTAAGGGTATATAGGATGACTAAAGGACCAATAAATTTGAGGAGCAATATAATCCACATATCCGGGTTTTGACATCCAGGTCTTTATGTCACAGTAATATCTATCATTCATAACTAAGTAGTCTAAAAATCCGCTGGGACTAATACCAAATACAATATCCTCATCGACTTTCTTTATTGCTTTATATACTCTTTTAATTAGTCTATTAACATTTTGTCGGCGCCACTTGGCAATACTCAGAGCTTTTTCTCCATTTTTCTTTGAGGTGTTTAAATAAGTTTTGTATTCGGGATAGTCAAAATTTTTCTTATAATTCTTACCTAAGACAGGATAAAAATAATCGTCAAAATGAATTCCGTCTACATCGTAATTTTCTACTATTTCTCTAATCCCGTTACGAATTAGTAATTGAACCGTATCGTCAGCAGGATTAAAATATAGAGAGCCTCCAAAAGAAAGTACCCTTCTTTTTTGCTTTTTGTTATCTGAAGTCAGCCATTTTCTAGCCCTATTGTTCTTGGATAAGGTCTTTATATCGGTAGTCCCGCTGCTGACCCTGTAAGGATTAATCCAAGCATGGAACTGCAGACCTCTTTTATGGGCTGCCTTCACCATATATGCCAGTGGATCAAAGCCCGGATTTTTCCCTTGGGTACCTGAAATATATTTTGACCAAGGAAAATATTTTGATGGATAAAAGGCGTCTCCAAATGGTCTTACATGGACCACCACCGCATTCATACCAAGTGCTGCAACCTGGTCAAACATTTCATTAATTACAGAAGAAAACCTTTCTTTTGTAAAACCCAACTTTCCTGTTTTAGGGTCTTTTAGCCTATTACTAAATTCCAGATAGGATATCCAAACAGCATGAAATTCATTTTGCTTTTCTTCTTTCTTGGCTGCCTTTGCACTTTGGACATCTAAAGGCAGCCAAAGAATATTTAAAAGTACTAAACATATTGCTACAATCTTATAAATCCCTTGTTTTTTATTATCAAATCCTTTCAATTTATCCTCCTTCCGGCTTTACATCAGTTACTACTTAATACTAATGATCGCCTATTTAGGAGCATAAGTATTATCTTCCGGTAGGATATTGTTCAAATACCTGCAGTAAGGTTTCATATATTACTTTAGCGGCTTCATATTGGAAGCTAGAATTTGTTATTTTAGCAAAATCATTCTTATTTGACATAAACCCAAGTTCTATAAGTACTGCAGGAACAGTATTTTTGTGTACTACAGTATAGCGAGCAGCTTTTGCACCACGGTTTTTCATATTTAAAGTCTTGCATAGATTGTTTACAAATATCTTAGCAAGTTTTTCACTATTTAAACCGGCTGCATTTGCCTTGTTATTGCTTGTAGAATAGTAAACTTCCGTTCCATATGCAGATGATGAAGTAGAAGCATTCATATGAAGGCTGACAAATAAATCTGCTCCCACTTTTTTGGCGAATGCTGCCCTATCAGATAAGGATAAGTCAACATCAGATTCCCTTGTATAATATACTTTCAGTTTAGAAGGATCTGAGTTAAAGAAGTCCTTACCTATCTCATATAAAATCTTAAAATTAATGGCCTTTTCATAGGTTTTATTATAATAGGCTCCGGGAGCCGGTCCCCCATGGCCGGGATCTAATACCACTATGTTCTTGTAAATTTCCCTGGGATTCCCCACATTGACATAAATAAATTTCTGATCTGCAAACAATTCATAACCCTGTAACTTGGATGTGGTAATTAAAACTTCAGTTTCATTTTTGGATTTTAAAGAAACTGATACATCCTTAATTACTTTTGAATTAACAATAACAGGATTATTTTTCAAATATGCAACATAATCCCCGGGTATACGGATAGCAAATCTTTGTTTGCTATATTGGTCTTCGTGCTTAATCTGTTTTACAGTAAATCCGGCCGGATTAGGTATAATAATTTCGTATTTACTCAAATCTTCGACACTGGGGGTTTCCTTTTGTGGTTCTGTAGGCTCAACCGGAACCTGTGGTTGGCTGGGATTTACCGGTATATCAGCCTGTCCCTTAAAAGGAAACATTATGGTTATTACATTACCGTCCTCTGCAATATAATATTCATATTTATCCTTAAGTCCCATAATTAATTGACTACCATCTTCTGTCTGAATAAAATAAGAAGAATGTAAGTTTTTAGCAGAAGTTATATCCCAATACTGTTCGCTAAATCCTATTTTTGTTCCCGGAAGGTTAAGGGTAATAATACTACTATTCTGATTTATAACTAGCTCCATAGGCTTAGTGGCTTCAAGAGTAATGTAATCCATTGTATCATTGGTTCCTATTGTAACCTTACTTAAGATGTTATGATAAATTGTCACGTACAGTATTCTCTTATCTGATGAAAGAGATAAATCATAGGTAAAATTATCTACTGATAGGTTAAACTCTAATTGACTATTGTAGATATCAACATTAGATAAATGAATGGTATCCAAAACATTTCCATTTAGCTCTTGCTTATTATAGCTATTAGTCACTGTATTTAAATTAGATACATTGAGAATAAGTTGTTTTTCTTTAACCTGTGATGTAACTGTGCTAAATGGAATACTGCCATATATTGCGTAAGTTTCTGAATTTGTGTACAATTTGTTGTAATCTCTGCTGATAGAGAATATAGTTCCTTTTTCATCAGTTTTGCTTTCGTTACTTATATTATGTACACCGTTACTTTTACCGATTATATCCTTGTGAGTTTCCATTTGATGTAGAATCTTACCTGGATCAAATGTTACAGCTTCATCTCCTAACTCAGGAGCCTTATTATCTGGCTGTTGCTGCTTAGGTGAAGTAATAATTGATGTAGCCTTGCTCTTATCCCAACTATAATTTAATCCAAGGCAGGAAGCAGTAATCTTGCCGGGAACCATTACATAAGAAGTACCTACATCATGATTTTTAACTATCATAGGAGCTGTATCAAGAACTAGCTTTTTATCATTATGATAAGCAGTGGTACTTCCTATTTTCATTTTTAAAGTATTACCATTCCTTGATAAAGTAATTGTCTTGTCCTTAGAGTTATACTTATAGTTTGCTTTTATCTTACTGTCAGCAAAAACTCTTTTTGCCCTTAGCATTGCTGTATTATTTCTTATAATGCTTGGCATATTACCGGGGCTTATGGTTTTGCCGTCGAAAGTAACTTTACCTTGTGTACCCTTGTAATAGAAAGGAGTTCCATTATTATAGGATAGTAGCATTGGTAAGTTTTTACCTTCTATGGCAGCAGTTCTGGTATTTTTATTCCAGGTATACTTGAAACCAAGATTTTCACTGACAAATCTGGACGGAACAAGGATTTTTGTTACATTTTGATCTACGTATTTTATCTTAACAGGAGCCACAGGTGCAGTCACTTTTTTACCATTGATATATGCCGTTCTACTTCCTATCTTCAAAACAATGGTAGTACCAAACTTAGATATAGATACAGTCCCTGCTTTTTTATCATATATGCATTCAGCTTTTATCTTTGATTTTGCAAAAATATCCTTGTATGATACCAGTGCAATTCCATTTTCAATCAAGCCGGGTGTACTATCTTTACTAATCTTCTTCCCGTTATAAGTTACTTTAACCTGTGTGCTGGTGTAAGTGTATTGTTTTTTTGTCGTATAGTTATAAATTCTTACTCCTGAAGCTGCCAGTGCATGATCATTTTTAATGTAAAATGGCATACATATAATCATAAAGACCATGACAAACATGCTCCATAAGCCAATAACATGTTTTTTCTTCAGTATTTTGTCTTTACTGGTATGAAATGTTTTTTTAATTAAACTCATCATCTTCCGTCACCATCTCCCTGTAATAAAGAAAAATCATTAGTATCAAACTTGTTCCCGGTTTTCTCATTTGTTTCTTATTTGAATTTTCTTTAGTAATTTTCATTTTTTAATAGGCAGTTTTGAAGACCATTCAATTTATTAAGTCAATTATTACAATAGTGTTAAATAGTGTTAAAAATGTGTCATTTATGAAATTTTATATAAAATATCTATTTTTTCAAATTGAAACCATAAGGAATACTAAATAAATCCTATTATAGGATAAAAATATTCCTTTAAATAGTAAATACTACTGCTGTAGTCTGCAAAAAGCTTAGCACTTAGATAATATTCTACAGTATACGACTTTCAATTTTCCCCAAAATTTTTGCATGTAAAATTATTAAATCGCTTTGTATTTTGTACTACCAATGTAGAATACATTATCAGGTTTTCATTAGTTTAAAAGTATGTTAAAATATACACATTAATTAGATTATGAATATATAAGGAAAGGTTACTACTCTATATGAAACTACAAAGATTAATGGGATATGCCAGAAGAGCTATTGATGATTACCAAATGATACAAGAAGGTGATAAGATTGCCATAGGAGTATCCGGAGGTAAAGACAGTCTTACCCTTCTCTATGCCTTAAGTGGCTTAAGAAGATTTTATCCTAAAAAATTTAATTTAGAAGCCATAACTATAAGTGCCGGCTATAAAGAAGCTGATTTTACCGCCGTGGCTAAACTTTGTGAAGAATTAAATGTAAATTATACAGTTGTAGAAACAGATATAGCAGAAATACTTTTTGAGCAACGTAAAGAAAGCAATCCCTGTTCCCTTTGTGCAAAGCTTAGAAAAGGAGCTTTTAACACTAAGGCTAAAGAATTGGGTTGTAACAAAAAAGCCTATGCCCACCATTTTGATGATGTAATAGAAACTTTGTTGATGTCATTATTCTATGAGGGGCGCTTCCACTGCTTCTCTCCTGTTACTTATCTTGATAGATCGGATATTACACTTATACGGCCTTTAATTTATGTAGATGAACAGGATATTATAAAGTTTAAAAATACTAATAATCTTCCCGTTGTAAAAAATCCTTGTCCGGTAGACGGATATACAAAAAGAGAGCATACAAAACAACTGATAAAATCATTAGATAGCGAAAGCTCCGGCCTTAGAGAAAGACTTTTTAACGCTATAAAGGAAGGTATTCCAGGCTGGCAGAAGAAGCAATAGTATTTGGAAAGGAGTATCTATATGGCAGAGCAAAATTATCATGACCAAGTAAATATTGAAAATGCGGTGAAACTAAGATCTCTTCTTGAAAAACTTCCACGGTTTTGTAAAGACTTTTTCAGGGGGATTGAATCCACTACTTCCTCTAGAACAAGGATAGCCTATGCCTATGATTTAGGAGTATTTTTCGAGTTTCTGGTTAAAAATAATCCTTCCCTAAAGGATACTCCTATTACTGATATAAAGGTAGATATTTTGGATGAGCTAACTCCTCTTGATATAGAGGAATATCTAGAATATCTTAACTACTACCGTTCTGAAGATAAAGAGTATATAAATCGCGAAACCGGCAAAAAAAGAAAGCTTGTTTGCTTAAGAAGTTTTTATAATTACTATTATCAAAAACAGATTATTAAAACTAATCCTCCTTCCTTAGTCAGTGTACCGAAACTACGTGAAAAAGAAATAGTCCGCTTAGATCCAAATGAAGTGGCATTGCTATTGGATGAAGTGGAAAATCCTAAAAATCTAACAGAGGCACAAAAAAAGTACCATGCAAAAACCAAATCCCGTGACCTGGCAATAATGACTCTGCTTTTAGGAACCGGAATCCGTGTATCAGAATGTGTGGGCTTGGATATTGATGATGTGGACTTTGATAATAACGGAATAAAAATAAGACGTAAGGGCGGTTTCGAAGTTGTTATATATTTTGGAGATGAGGTAAGAGAAGCCCTATTAGATTATATGGAAGAAAGAAAGCAGCTTACTGCGGAGGAAGGCCATGGCAATGCCTTGTTTTTATCCTTGCAAATGAAAAGACTATCGGTCCGAGCCATAGAAAATCTAGTAAAAAAATACTCATCCGGTGTTGTAAAACTAAAAAATATTACACCTCATAAATTAAGAAGTACATATGGTACCAGCCTTTACCGTGAAACCGGTGATATCTACCTTGTAGCTGATGTACTAGGACACAGAGATGTCAATACAACCAAGAAGCATTATGCTGCTATAGAAGACAGCAGACGCCGTAGTGCTGCTAAAGTAGTGAAGTTGAGGAAGGAATAATAGTAATTTTAACAACAAAAAAGAGGACTTATAAGATTAACAACTTATAAATTTTAAATCCTCTTTTTTGTTGGATGTTTATCCTAGCCCCTTAATAACAAATCTATACCATTTGAAGATTACTTATGGAATTACACGGCAGATATGTATACATCCCTCTAAAAATATTTTTCTAAAATTTCTATAAAGTCTTTATCAAGTTTATATTTTAATATGCCTTTACAAATACTAAATTCATTTCTGATGACTAAATATTGTTCTGAATTTCCTCGATTTATAGTAATTAGATATCTATAGCCTGACGTAAATGGTACGTTAATTCCTTTTAAACCACCACTATACTTATTTAATTCCTTAATAAAATTTTTGATTTCCATAGTATCCTCAATGACAACTCTTTTTCCGGTAGAGCCATTTCTTATAGCAATCTTAGTATATCCTCCTTGTCTTAACGATAGATTAGAAAATAGCACTACACTAATAATAAAAAATGAAAAAAATATTATAATAGTTAGAAAACCTTTTCTTATTTTCATATTATCCCCCTCTCAATTAAATAAAATATTTTCCATTATATTTTTAGAATTTTGTATTTATTAAAAATCATCTTTTATCCTATGTATAGATTCCATATAATATATTATATATATACGCCTATTATAATCATTAGCCATTATATGTAAATATATATTATAACAAATACATTAGTATGTGGATAAAATCAGCTTTCCACTACAAAGTAATTTTAAGAGACGGTAAAAAAAGCTCCTCACCATTGAATATTATTTATAGATGAGGAAGCTTTATTTTTCTATAATTTATTTTCATCCACCAAATAACCAGGTGTAGATACTTTTATTTAAACTCTTAATGACCCTCTAAATCCCCTAACTGAATAATATGATTCTGCTCCATTATGATATAAGAATATAGTGTCATAACGGTGATCACAAAAAAGTGCTCCACCAAGTTTTCTAATCTTATCAGGGGTTTTTACCCAGCTGGAAGTCTTTAAATCAAAGCTACCAAGACTTTGTAGATAACGATATTCCTCTTCAGATAATATTTTAATTCCCATATCTGTAGCCATCCCAATAGCACTATTAGCCGGCTTATTCTTCTTCCTTGAGGCTAGTGCTTCTTTATCATAACAGACATTTCTCCTGCCTATAGGAGTTTCTCCTGAACAATCAAAGAAAATATATTCTCCTTTATCATTATCATAAGCAACCACATCAGGTTCACCACCGGTAATTTCCATTTGGTATAAGGACCAAAGCTTATTTGGATTACCCTTAAGCCTTGCTTCCACATCTTCCCACTGTATATCCTTGTGGCGTTTCATATTTTCCTTAAAGCGATTCTTTAAAGTGTTTATTAATTCCATCTGCTGTTCATGGGTTAAATTTATTACTTTGTTTAAATCATCTATAGTCATATAAGCCTCCTTTGTATTTAAGGGATATGATACTAGTATTGCCTGCTAAACCGGCTCTAATATATGATAAGGGAAAATATCTTATATCTATATAAAAAAATCTCCCCACTAGACACATATTAAAGGGATGAATGTGTGGGGAGTTTCCTGTATTATATTCTTATTTATATTAGAATACAAATGACACAATTATAGCTATCAGGGTACTAATTAATGTACCTAATAAATAATATTCTGCAAAATGTTCTTCCTTAGTTATCCTCTCGTATCTTGCTATGGATTTTGCGGTTAGGACTAAACCGATAGCTGAATATTGATTTATATATATAAAAATCAGCATAATAATTCTTTCAACAGTCCCTATATATCTTCCTGCTTTCCTATCCTCTTTAACATTATAATCTTCCGGCTTATAATTAAGCAAAAACTTAGATATAGCAATATTAGTAGGCTTATGTATTACTAATATGGCAAATAACCAGGACATTATCTGCTTTCCTGGTATCCCTATAACATTTAAGAAATTTCTAAAGATTATGTTTAAACTAATTGGTAGATTACCATTTGCTAACCAATAAGATATTCCTAGTAAGACTAAACTATGTAGAATTTGATCAGTAAAAAATACATTTCGGTCTATTATAAGGCTAAATCTTCCTCTTTTTCTTATATGGGATATATATATGAACTTAAAAACATCAATAAGACAATGAAAGATAGCAGCAATGGTAACCCCTACTATTAATGTTACAGACATTACAGGCAATGTAACTATCAACATTACAGCCAGGTAGCATAAACTGTGAATAAGTACCCAACTTATTTCTTTTTCTTTCTTCCTGGCCATCTTATTTGTCTGTATATAGAAATCTCCTATTATATGTGCTAAAAGTAATAAGATAAAATAATTTCTAAACATATTTACTCCTAGTTTCTTCTAACAATTTTTCTATAGTATCAAATGCATCTTTATATGCATAATATTTTCCATTTGATAGACCTTTTTGTACCGAAGACTGGGTAATCCCTAATCTTTTTGCAACATCTAGCTGACTGTCTTGATGTTCCATCATATCCCAGATAATTTCTCTCTGCCTATCAGTCCAGGACTCTTTTATGGCAGTCATTAAGGATAATATGGTGTTAAGCATAATTGATAAGGACTTATAATCACCGTCAATTTCAATACGTATATCAGCCGGATTAGTCTGCTTTCTTTTTTCTTCTTTCTTTAAATATTCTATAGCAGTTCTTGCCTTATAATATCCCGGCCCGTCAGCTCCGATAGAGATTTCTCTATTTATTTCTGTGGTAATACCACCAATTCCTACTCCTATTCTAACTTTTATAGGATGTAGCTTTCTTTCAATTTCAGATAAAATCTTCATGCAATTTGCTCCGCAGCAGAGTAATCCTTGAAATTCATCTCCTAATGTTATGGTGAATTTGGAATAAATATCATCCATATATTTTTTATTAATATCTTCTAGAAGGGACTTCATTATTTTTTGAACTTTATTTCTATTGTCAATTTTTTTTGAACCTTTAATATCACCTATAATCGCTATATAATTTGGAAATGAAGTAAGCATATATACCTCCAATTATGAAATATCTTATATAAAATTACTTTTCTCATATAATTATATGGTTTTATTGGTGAATAAGCAAGGATTATTCACTCACAGATGAATAATTGACAATTATTCATCTAGAGATGAATGATTAGGAATTATTCACTACTAGGTGAATAATATCTAATTATAGCCTTATAGATGAATATTTTTGCTCCGGTCATCCCATAATCTACCAGACCTATTATCCTTTATACTATCAGTTTATCCCACAAAAATCAATGCAAAAAACTGCCCCTTTTACAATTCTAAAATAATCTAAAATTGTAAAGGGACAACTTTCCTTTTATTTGATATATAGAATATCCCTATATCCTTATTGCAATTTTGTTATATCATATACAGATAAAAGTTTATCCTTAACTTTAAATCTAATATTATATCCGGCAAAATAAAAACCATAGATTCTTTCAGGATCATCATGATATGAGGGCCTTGGGTCCTCTGCCAATACTCCCATAAGTGCCTCATGGTATTCTTCCGGTATCTGATTAAGAAGTTCCTTATCAATCTCAACTTCAAGTTTATAATCGGCTATATCTTCTATAAAGCCCTCCAAAGCATCAGGATGGCTATCGCAATATGGCAGATAAGGCTTTATGTCATATATGGGTGTCTGATTCACAAGGTCGATACCTGAAACATATAGTATAGGCCCATAATCCTTATGATATTGAATTTTATCTAGTTTTACGGATGATAGACCCAAATTGTTGGGCCGATTAGGAGAACGAGTTGCAAATACCCCCATCCGTTTGTTACCCCCAAGTCTAGGGGGTTTCACCATGGGGGCCCATTTGTCTCTTTGAAATTGATGAAAACCCCAAATTAGCCAGATATGAGAAAAACCCTCTAATCCCCTAATAGCGTCAGGGTTACGATATTTAGGCTCAAATACAATCACACCCTTTAAGGCTTCTACTATTCCACTTTGTCTAGGTATCCCGAATTTTTCAGGAAAATCAGTATGAATCCTTGCAATACATTCAAGAGTAAGATCATAAGTAAGCTTATTATCGTTATTAATCGATTGTATAAAACTATTATCACCTTGCATATAAAACTCCTGTCACTTTTCCTTACATAATAACTTATCTATTATTTATATATCAATATTAAATATCTGCCCCTTATGCTCTATATCTATAATCTTAGCTGTAAGCTGCTTATCTTCTCTTTCCTTTTTAAATTTTTTAATTATCTTTGGCTGTTGCCAAAAATGCATGGGGAATAAATAATTAATCTTAGCCCTACTTAGGAGTTCATCTATACCAAGGCCATACCACTCCTCCTGCCTAGGATCTAAGGGAGCAAATGCCAAATCAATATTTACATTGTTTAATTTATCTATTTCTTTAATAAAAATTGCTCTCATATTATTATTAAACTGTTTATCTTCACCTTTCCAAACCCAAAGATTTAAATCCCCAGCATGATAAATAGTTTTTCCTTTATATTTAATAAGGAAGGCAACACCTATATCTGTTGATTTTAAGGTATTAATCACTATATCGTCAGTATTATTCGGTAGATATTCCTGGTTTGGTTTAACGATTTGAATCAAGGAAGCTAATTCCTTAGTTATACCATATTTAGACATATTATTATCATCTAATTTAATATCTGAAGAAATAAAATATCTTATATTTGAATGCTTCTTATACAGATTAAAAATCTCTGGGTTAAAATGATCATCATGCCTGTGGCTGACAAAGACTAAAAGTCTTTTTTTGCCGTCAAAATCAGGTAAGTCTCCTTTATAATAATCAAATAACCAATAAGCCTCTTCCCATTCAAGTAAAAAACCACTATGTTCAATATAGGTTACATTAACATTCATAAGATCCCAACTTTCTTTATACTAGATATATTCTAGATTATAAAGTAAAATGGTAACAAGTACTGTTAACAAACTGTGAACAAAACAACAATAAATGTTCATACTTTGTTCATAATTTAAATTGATTAACCATCAACACTTTGTCCATTTCATTCGTTATATTATTAAAGACACGATATAAGGAGGAGAGATATGATAGAAAATTTATATAGAAACTACCATAGTCAATTACTATGGTATTGCCTTAACCTCTCCAGTAACAATCGTGCTTTAGCTGAGGATATCGTACAGGATACTTTTATCAGGGGATTAGAAAATGCCCATGTATTAAACGATTTGACCGATTCTCAATGTCGAGCATGGCTTTATAAAACCGCAAAGAATATATTTATAGACAAAATCCGACGAATCAACAGGGAGCCTAAGCAGGAGTTTAAGTTTGTTACTGAAGATGATTTAAGTGAGATTATGGTTAAGCAATTATGTGGGCAGCTTCCCAGGGAAGAAAGTGACTTGTTCTGGCTAAGACATATGGAAGGTTATAATTCCTCAGAATTAGGGAAGCTTTTTGATCTACCTTCTTCTACTGTAAGAGCTAGATTAGCCTCAGCGAGAAAAAAATTAAGAAAAATTTATTTAGAACAGAAAGGCAAAGGTGAATTATAATGGAGAAAAGAAAATTAGTAATTAACGCTGCCATATGTGATTGCAGATCAGTGACCGAGGAAATTCTAAACTCTTATGAAAGTATACAAATTAATACTTCATGTATTCTGGTATCAAAAAATTCCAAAGAGTTACTCTCACGCTATCATGTTGCTATGAATACTGCTGATGTAACGGAAATACCAGATGATGCCGAAGTCTTAATACAAAATGGATCCTTCACTATTGAAGAAAATACTATTATGTCAAAGCCCACTGTGCTTATAGTAAACGGATCCCTTCATATTAATAAAGGGAGCGAAAAAGCATTGGAGTCCTTTTTATCAATACAGGTAAATGGTTCTGTATCCTATCCATCAGATACACAAAACCAGCTACCACCCTTAAAAGTAAACGGCTCAGTTAGTACTTATCCATCTGATGCTATATGCTTAAAAAATAAATTTATACTTGATAAAGTATTTATCCTTAGGGCTAAAAATGCAAAATATTATGCTAAAAATAAGGTTTTAGTAATAGATGAAACACTGGATTTGTCATCACTTATTTCAAAAGGTACAACTTTTATTACAAATACAGCTATAATAGCTGAGAATCTATTAGATAAAGCTATTTTATTGTTTGATGATGAGACAGATATTAAGGTGTTACCTGCCGGTTACAGCTATGTTGAAGAAGGTACCTTAAATGATTTAATGGTAAGCAAACATGGGGACAAAATATATGTTGATGGAGACCTGGTAATTACATCGGAAAGCGAAAATACTTTAAAAAAGATTACAGGTTTAAAAGTGACCGGTTCTATCCTAATTAGCAAAAAATTAATTGATAATTTGCATAGTTTGGATATTGAATATAAAGATTTAAAATTTATTAAAGGTAAAATTATTAAGGATAAAGGTTTTCTTACTATCAATAAAAATACCTTGGAAGGTTTAGAAGACGGAGTTACGATTACTGACTGTGGATTTGTTAAGATAAATTCAGATATTACAGCTGAGGAAATCGAAGAAAAGCTTCATTTCATTGACTGTGGATTTATCCAATGCCAACCTGATCAAAAGGGTGCAATTGAATTGGTTTCTGAAGATGTAGGCTTAATAAAAGATAAAACAGAAACTTCAATTGAATCTTTGGATGAAGATGAAGACAGTTTAAATCCATATGATAAAAACACACAAGTTATAAATGCCGCCACTTATAAAATGTAAATCATGACCACCCGTTTGACGGGTGGTCATGATTATATATGTATAAATTTTACTTGGTTAGTATTTAGAATTACAATATAAGAAATTATGCTGGTGCTTATTTAGAATTATGGATTTTTCGATACTCCAATTACCCTGCGCATCTACCCAGGGGTTAAAGTTATTATTATTTGTAGCTTTAAACTTGATAAATATCATGGAATATCTCCTTTCATATTTTTTTATCCATAACTCATATCTTCTAGTAATAAAGTTTTTCTTGTTGTTTTCTGATATTATAAACATAAAATATTATTTGTCAAGCAATTAACAGGATTTATTTTTATTTTGTATACTTTGATTAGATTACTTATATACTTAACACAAAACTTGTAAATTATTAATATATCTTAATTACTTATCATCACCATA
>Ga0209537_1000555_pt1 | contig 45505 bp, 38 predicted proteins | sample BioPla4DNA1_FD_187698 | JGI IMG/M metagenome (GOLD analysis project Ga0209537, IMG submission 187698) | Biogas fermentation microbial communities from Germany - Plant 4 DNA1 (SPAdes) (version 2) | ecosystem: Engineered > Bioreactor > Anaerobic > Digestate | place: Bielefeld, North... | reverse complement strand
ATCACTTCTGTGCCAGAAGAAAGGTTTGACGAAGCATTATCCTTATTGAAGGAGATATCAAATTCCAACGTTATAGTATCACCTTTAGTGGCTATACTAGAGGGGGGCCGACGGATATGGAATTACAGGGTCCCTGAGGGGCAAAAGGCGATCCTTTGCCTTTCTTCTGCAAACTACGATGTAGTTTTGAGACGTTGTGGTGTGCACATAGAGACAATTGCTACAGGACTTTTTAGGTTGCAAAATTATGAGGGCAAGGGCTTCGTCGACATCATCTCTCACTCGGGGACCACTTTAAGCCCCGGTGAGCTTTTGATAAGGGGAGGGTTTACCGACGTAACTTCGGCTATGCGCACTGGGAGAGGATGCGTGACAGCAGCCATAAAGACATTTCCTTCTTTCATGTATGAGACCGTGATAGAGGCCGTCAAGAATTGCCGAAATGATAACATGAGAGGCCTTTTTGAAATCGGGTACCTCATGCCCCCGAAGTATCAAATGAGCGTCAAGGATCGGACTCGCGGCTACATGCTCGTCCTTGGAGGTGCAAATTACCTTGCGCCCTTACTTGAATGCGAGATTAGCACGACTCTTTCCATATCATCCGGCCTTTATGACATAGAAGAAATGCGGCCACCCCATAGCATGTAATTGAGAAGTTTAATTGTATAAGTCCTTATTATATTTATGCTTAAATGGCAAAATTGGCGATTAGGTTCTCTTATTTTGCTTAATGTGTGTAGTTTTGACTAAAGAATCAAATATACATACAGAAATGTCTCTTTATTTAATCTGATTTGATCCTATCATTTTGAAAAGTCTCAAATTCACGTACATTCTATGTCAGTGCAATAGTATGTCATATTGACAAAATAAAACCTCCTGTTTATAATTCTGAATAGTTGCTTCTAAGATGGAAAAATATTATGAAATTAAGCGGGGGTGATCGTCCTTGCGAAAGGGGTTATTTGTAGGCGTTGTAATTGCAATTGTGTTGTTGGCTGTTGGCATGGCAACAGCTCAGGGAACGGTCAAGATCGGTTATTTGGCGGCGCTAACGGGTGATTGGGCGGCTTATGGTCAAACTGAGGTGAAGGCAGCTCAATTGGCGGCGGAAGAAATTAACGCTAAAGGCGGCGTAAATGGAATTAAGATCGAGATCGTTCCATACGACTTTCGCACCAGAGCCGAAGATGCGGTAAACGCAGTTAGAAGGATGATAGAACAAGACAAAGTCCACGTCATCATAGGAGCGAACACAAGCGGTATCAATATAGCCACGGCTCCGATCGTCAATCGTGCCGGTGTATCGCAAATTGCAACCGTAGCGACAAACCCCTTGGTTACCGTGGACGAAAGCGGAAAGGTTCGCCCCTATTCTTTCAGGATATGCTTCACGGACCCCTACCAGGGAAAGGTTCTCGCCTTTTTTGCCGCTCGTGAGATGGGAAAGAAAAAGGCGGCGATCCTTTACGATGTGGGTAGCGAATATTCTCAAGGCTTGCGAGAATTCTTCATCAAGAATTTCGAGCAATATGGTGGGCAAATGGTAGCAGATTTAGGCTTTCGAGGCGGAGTAGACGTGGATTTCAGGGCCCAGCTGACCGAGATCAGAAACTCGGGTGCGGACGTATTGGTCCTTCCAAACATGGGCAAGGAGATGGCCCTTACCATTAAACAAGCCAGAGAGCTGGGAATGAAGGATCTACTGATCATAGGCGGAGACGGCTATGGCGAGTTCATGTGGGAAATCGCTGGCGATGCGATGGAAGGTACTTACTGGGTAAACCACGTTGCCCCGGGAGATCCAGCAATGGAGCCCTTTTTCACAGCTTATCAAGATAAGTACAAAGATGAATGCAAGGAATTCGTCAACGGAGTCTTGGCCTATGATGCCGTTCACTGGGTAGCAAATGCGGTAGAAAGGGCGGGCAAAGCAGATCGTAAAGCTATTCGAGATGCCCTCGAGTCGACGAGTGGCGTTCAGCTTAATCACGCAACGCTGACGATCGATCCTGCAGACCATAATCCTAAAGATAAAGATGCCGTTATATTAGAGTGTAAGGACGGGAAATCAAGGTTCTTCATGAAGGTAAAACCGGAGTAGGAAGAATCGCAAATCGCTTTTTGCGCGTGGGAGTTGGCGTTAAAATAGGGAGGTGAAGTGTCTTCTTCGCCTCCCTTTGTTAAATAAAGCAATGATAAAAAGCCAATACGCCAAATAAAGGAGTGATATCCTTGGGTACTTTTGCACAGCAGCTCATAAATGGCATTTCTCTCGGGTCGGTATATGCCTTGATAGCCGTGGGGTATTCGCTTGTTTATTCGATCTTGCTTTTCTCCAACTTCGCTCACGGAGGTTTTATAGTGATAGGAGGCTACACATGCTATTATGCCTTAAGATCGATGGGCAACAATATATGGGTTGGGGGTTTTCTTGCACTTTTAGCGACGGGGATCGCGGCTGCCTTGACCGAAAGGATAGCTTATCGACCCATACGGGAGCGCACTGACATTAAGCTTTACCTTTTGATCGCCTCGCTGGGGATGAGCATAGTCATAGAAAACCTCTTCGTTGTCACCATTGGTGGGCGTTTTAGAGCGCTGCCGCCCGTCATTCCAACGAATCCCGTTCGTCTTTTCGGCATTACGACCACGAGCGCCTTCGACTTGTTATCCATGGTGGTCGCCGTGATTTTTTTGACGGGGCTGCAACTTTTTATCAAAAAGAGCAAATGGGGACTGGCCATCAGGGCTGCCGCTTGTGACTTAAGGACTGCCGGCTTGATGGGCGTTAACGTAAACATGCTCATATCCATAGTGTTTTTCGTTGCGGGAGTTTTGGCTGCAGTGGGCGGGATATTTCTTTCCGTTCGCTATACTTTGTATCCTCAACTTGGAGCCATTACGATAAAAGCCTTCGTAGCCGCCGTGGTAGGCGGCCTTGGCTCTCTGCCTGGAGCGGTCGTTGGAAGTCTCATATTGGGGCTTGCGGAAATGTTAACGGCAGGCTTCATATCCAGTCAGTTGCGTGATTTGGTGGTCTTCTCACTTTTGGTCATAACCTTGCTTGTCAAGCCCACCGGCTTGTTCGGCAAAGAACCCTTGGAAAAAGTGTAGGGGGATAGCATGAAATGGGCTATTTTGGCGGAATAATAATTCTTTTATGCATAAATTCTATAGCTGCAATGGGAGTTTCGCTCCTTACAGGTTTCACTGGAATATTTACCTTGGGGCACGCTGCCTACATGGCTTTGGGCGCATATACTACGGCAATACTTACCGTCCAATACGGTGTCCATTGGTTTTTGGCAATTTTAGCTGGCGGAGTTATTTCCATGACAATAGCCTATCTCATAGGCATACCTACCCTTAAGTTAATGGGCGACTACTATGCCATTGCTTCCATAGGATTGGTCGAATCGATAAGGTTGATTCTGGAAAACTGGCAATCCCTGACAAAGGGAGCAAGAGGATATCCCGGCATTGAAGGGTTTACTACGCTACCGGTGGCTTTGATCTTTCTTGTCGTCATGACAATAGGGATGATCAATTTGATAAATAGTCGTTACGGAAGGGCCTTTAAGGCATGTCGCGATGACTATCTGGCGGCATCGCTTCTGGGCTATAATACTGCATTTTATAGAATTTTAAGCCTCGCCATATCGGGCTTTTACTGCGGTATAGCGGGTGCTTTGATGGCAGGATTTATGACTTTTATACAGCCTGTGATGTTTGACATGATGAAATCAACGGAACTCACATCCGTTGTGGTCTTTGGCGGATTGGGTTCCTTGAGCGGTACGCTTTTGGCTTCAACAGTGATCACTTTAGTTGTAGAGTTATTCCGTCCCATATCACAATACCGAATGCTAATCTACGGAGGAATATTGGTAGCTATAATGGTGCTTAGGCCCGAGGGAATAATGGGTTCTTGGGAGGTATGGGACTTATCTAAAGGCCTTTCTTTTGTTCGCACCAAATCAAAAAGGGGTGGGAACGATGGCCTTTCTTGAGCTCCTTAACGTCGATAAATCCTTCGGTGGCGTAAAGGCTGTACATAATTTTACACTCACCGTCCAAGAAGGCGAGTTGGTCGGTCTTATTGGGCCAAACGGGGCGGGGAAGACGACGGTCTTTAACCTGATAACAGGGCTTTACCCGGTAGACAATGGTCAAATCTTCTTTCAGGGCGAAGACTTGAGCCCTTTAAAACCTTACGAGATAATCCCTAGAGGGATAGCTAGAACCTTTCAAAATTTAAGGTTGTTTGCGAGAGTTTCGGCCTTGGAAAACGTCATAACGGCATATCGCAAATGTCAGTACTCCTTCCTCGAAGCCCTGTTTCATGCAGGCCGGTGGAAATTGTCCGAAGCCGAAGCGAGGAAACGCGCCCTAGAGCTTCTCGATTTTATGGGCTTGGCTGACAAAGCGCTGCAGGCTGCCGGAACGCTTCCCTACGGCCATCAAAGAAGAGTCGAGATTGCACGCGCTTTGGCCTTGGAGCCGAAATTATTGCTCTTGGACGAACCTGCTGCGGGCATGAATCCGGAGGAGATAGAAGATTTAAACATGCTTATCAAACGCATATGTACCAATTTAGGCATAACTATAATAGTTATCGAACACCACATGGAGCTCGTGATGGAAATATGTGATTGTGTTGCGTGCATGAACTTTGGTGCAAAGATAGCCGAGGGAACGCCCGATGAGATACAAAGCCACCCGGAAGTGTTGGCTGCCTACCTTGGAGAGGAGGCATGAGCCATGACGACCCTTGAGCCAATTTTATCGATCCGAGAGCTCGTTGTAAGTTATGGCGCGATAAAGGCACTTCATGGCATTTCCATGGATGTATATGAAGGCGAAATAGTATGTGTCATCGGAGCAAACGGGGCGGGCAAATCGACGCTGTTGAATTCCGTAATGGGGGCTGTGCCGATAGAAATGGGTGAAATCTTGTTTGAGGGCAAGCCATTGGCGAAAAGAAGCCATAAAGTTGTGGCCAGCGGGATATCCTTAGTGCCCGAGGGGCGAAAAATATTTGGACCTCTCACCGTCAGCGAAAATCTGATGGTAGGGGCTTTTTTAAGAAAAGACAAGGAGCAAGTTCAGGAGGATTTGGAATGGGTCTACACTCTTTTCCCTCGCCTTAAAGAAAGAAAAGATCAGCCCGGCGCTACGCTTTCCGGTGGAGAACAGCAAATGTTGTCCATTGCTAGGTCTCTAATGTCGCGGCCGCGAGTTTTGTTGCTCGATGAACCATCTTTAGGGTTGGCTCCCATTCTCATAAAGGAAATTTTTGATGAGCTGAAGTTGATAAACAAGCGGGGTGTAACAATTGTGCTCGTCGAACAAAACGCGAGGCAAGCCTTGATGCTGTCCCATCGCGGATATGTTATGCAGACGGGGCGGGTCATCATACAAGGACCTTCGATGGAATTGCTTTCTGACCCGAGGGTCAAGATGGCTTATTTGGGGAAACTTAAGACCTGAAAATAAAAATGGTGGGCGACGCAGGTTTCGAACCTGCGACCTCTTCCGTGTGAGGGAAGCGCTCTCCCGCTGAGCTAGTCGCCCACTGTTGTTTCGATTATAAAGCACACCCCTTTATTCTGCAAGAGGAACTTTTAGCGCAGAACACCTTCTTGCAGAAGCATCTGGGCCTAGATGGAATGTTATTATCCTGCCTTTACATAAAAGTTACGGTATAATCGCTAAAGGCTTCTACTTTGTTTCCTTGACACAGGGTATAAACATATGTTAAAAAAGCTACATCATATCTAAATTTTGGTTTGGTTTTTTGAACTTTGATAGCATTAGAAAGGGTGGTTAAAGATGCGAAGGTTAGTCGTGCCGCATACTTACGTGCTTTTATTTCTGATCGTTATAGTGGTAGCTATTGGGACTTACGTTGTGCCAGCAGGAGTGTTTGACAGATTTAAAGATGAGGCTACGGGGCGAACGCTCGTGGACCCACAAAGCTTTCATTACGTCGAGCCCACGCCGGTCGGGTTTTGGGACGTCTTTGCCTCCGTCCCAAAGGGGATGATTGAGGCGGCGGAAGTCATCTTTTTTATCTTTGTCGTGGGCGGAGCCTTCACGATAATTCAGGCGACAGGAGCCATTGATGCGGGGATATCAAAGATCGTGTTGATGTTAAAGGGAAGAGAAAAATTGCTTATTCCTGTAACGATGTTCGTCTTTTCCCTCGGGGGATTGTCCTTTGGTATGTCTGAGGAAACCATCGTCTTTATCCCCATGGGCGTGGCTTTAGCCACTGCCGTCGGCTTTGATCCCCTCGTTGGAACAGCCATCATCTCTACGGGTGCTGCCGTCGGATTTGCGGGCGGCATCCTAAATCCTTTTACAGTGGGCGTGGCTCAAAGCATTTCCGAGTTGCCACTTTTCTCCGGGATCTGGCTTAGAATCGTTGGATTTGCAGTGCTATTCATTGTGGCTTGCTACTACGTGATGCGATATGCCTCCAAGGTTAAAGAAAATCCTAAAGAAAGCATCGTTTACGATCTATTTAAAGAAGAGGAAATATCGGGACAAAGGTTAAACGAGGAATCGAAGCTCACCACGATTCACAAGCTTGTACTGCTGGTGCTCCTATTGTTCTTTGCCTATATGATATACGGGGTTATGGCGAAAGGTTATTACATCATGGAATTGGCAACAATATTTTTAGCTATGGGCATCATATGCGGTTTAATAGGAGGGCTTAATCCTAACGCCGTAGCAAGGGCATTTGTCGAAGGTTCCCAGAGCATAGCCTTTGGAGCGTTGGTGGTGGGAGTTGCAAGGGCCATACTAGTTGTCATGACCGAGGGTCAGATAATCGATACAGTCATTTATTTCCTGGCCAACTGGGTTTCTCGCTTGCCTGGCGCGCTGTCCGCTGCCGGTATGTTTTGGGTCCATACGATTATTAATTTCTTCATACCTTCAGGAAGCGGGCAGGCGATGGCCACAATGCCGATCATGGCTCCCATTGCTGATTTGATAGGAGTTACGCGGCAGACCGCGGTGCTGGCTTACCAATACGGTGACGGATTTACTAACCAGATCATTCCAACTTCAGGTGTGCTGATGGCCACTCTCGGCATGGCCAAGATCCCTTACGAAAGATGGTTTAAATTCATATGGCCTCTTATGGTGTTTTGGCACGTGATCGGGACAATCGTGGTAATTGTAGCTCACATCGTGGGATACGGACCATTTTAATTTTCCTTGGCAAAATTATTCTTCTCTGAATTATGAATACAAGGAGCCCCTCAGGACATAAAAAGTTCGGAGGGGCTCCTATGCTGTTCTTTTAAAGCTCCTGCCACGTTTTTTAGCGATCAAGACATGCTTAGGTGAGCGGACGTGCGCAGAGCCTCCCTTCTTGTTGACATTTAATCACTTTACTTGATATTATCAATAACAGCGATGAGTTCTTTTTTGATAAAGTAAAGATTAAATAAAATCCGTGTTCATAAAATGAGAGCCTCCGAGTCGAAGTCTCTAAGGGCGTTTGGCCTATGAGCATCGACCGATAGGGTCTTTTCGGAAACGGAAAGGCCTCCCGCTTGGAAAGGAGGAAAAGGAATATTATTGTACCCCTTCCCGGCGGGAAGGGGTTTTCTCATTTTAAAGACAAAGCAGCACTAATAGACCTTTAATAAAGGAGGGATGCTCTTGAAATAGATTAACTACTGAGCAACTGCTGGCACTGGCAAGGCCCTGAATAAAACCGGGGAAAAACTGCAACATAGGTTTTTACCGGTTCATGCTCTAAGCCCTTAGTATGCAGTTAAGCATGGCAAATATGCTTGGAGCCGGCCTATGAGTGGTTGAAGCTGAGAGCACTAAGGTTTGAACACTTTAATGAGAGGTGAGCGATGGTGTCCAATGCTGTATTTAAGATAGAAAAACCCAAGAATGAACCCGTGTTGTCCTATGCGCCGGGTACAAAGGAAAGAGAAGAACTAAAAGCTCGTTTGGTTGAGCTCAGAACCCAGGAGATTGAGATACCCCTTATAATCGGTGGCAAGGAAGTGCGCACCGGAAAGTTGGGTATGTGCATAATTCCCCATAACAAAGAAGTGGTGATTGGAAGGTACCATATGGCAGGGGAGAAGGAAGTAAATGATGCTATCGAGGCAGCTCTTGCCGCACGGCACGATTGGGAGTCAATGCCATGGGAGCATAGGGCTTCTATTTTCCTAAAGGCAGCCGAGATGCTCGCCGGAACGTGTCGGTGCACGATTAACGCGGCTACAATGCTTTGTCAGAGCAAGACGGCATATCAAGCTGAGATCGACTCTGCATGCGAGCTTATAGACATGCTGAAGTTTAACGCTTATTTTCTCAATGAAATCTACAAAGAACAGCCCGAGTCTACGAAGGACTCCTGGAACCGAATGGAGTACAGAGCACTTGAAGGGTTTGTCTTTGCTGTAACTCCCTTTAATTTTACCTCCATCGCCGGCAACCTTCCCACCAGCGCTGCTATGGCCGGAAACGTGGTGCTCTGGAAACCCGCCTCCTCCGCCGTGTATTCAGCATATCACGTGATGACTATCCTTCGAAAAGCGGGCCTTCCAGATGGAGTTATAAACTTTATTCCAGGCCCCGGAAATGTACTAGGAAGCATCGCCCTTTTAAATCCATGGCTCGCGGGTGTACACTTCACGGGTTCTACGGCGACGTTCCAGTCCATGTGGCAAACTGTGGGACAAAACTTGCCAAATTACAGGACCTATCCTAGGCTCGTAGGTGAGACAGGCGGAAAGGACTTTGTCTTCGTTCACCCCTCTGCGGATCTTGAGCCATTGGTTACAGCTTTGGTCAGGGGGGCCTTTGAATTCCAGGGGCAGAAATGTTCTGCGGCATCGCGCGCTTATGTCCCTGAGAGCATGTGGCCCGCGTTGAAGAAAAGGCTCGTTGAAGAGATAAGCACGACAAAGATGGGTGACATAGAAGACTTCACAAATTTCATGGGCGCCGTAATCGATGCTCAGGCATTTCGGTCAATAAAAGGGTATATCGACTACGCCAAGGAGTCTCCGGAAGCCGAGATAATCTGCGGCGGGAACGCCGACGACAGCGTTGGCTTTTTCATCGAACCCACCGTAATAGTAACGACCAACCCTCGCTTCAAGACCATGGAAGAAGAGATATTTGGTCCGGTTTTAACAATATATATCTACAAAGATGAGGAAATTGAGGAAGCTTTGGATCTTTGCGATTCAACTTCAATCTATGGACTCACAGGTGCAGTTTTTGCTCAGGACAGAGAAGCCATAGTCAAGATCGAAAAGCGCCTGACCCATGCCGCCGGTAATTTCTACATTAACGATAAGCCCACTGGCGCAGTAATCGCTCAGCAGCCCTTCGGAGGAGCAAGAGCCTCAGGTACCAATGACAAGGCAGGCTCCAAAATCAACATGATGCGCTGGGTAAGCCCGAGAGCCATCAAAGAACACCTCAATCCGCCAGTAGGGTACAGATACCCATTCATGGACGAAAAATAAAGGTTAAGACAAAATGAAGAAAATAACTACCGGCAGCATGCACTTTTGCTAAACGCTGCCGGTAGTTATTTTGACAACTACACAATTTTGTGTTAAAAATTTAAGAGGTTATTCAGAAGATAGAATCAGATAAAACTGAGATGGGAGGCTGGCAAAATGCTAGGTTTTATTGGCGGAGGAGCCATGGCCGAGGCCTTACTTAGAGGTATTTTGGCCAAGGGCTTAGTTCAACCGGATAAGGTGTGGGTATCAGATATCGATGCTAATCGGCTTTCATACCTCAAGGAGTCATTGGGGGTACAAACGACTGCCAGCAATACTGAGATACTGGAAAAATCCCGAATAATTTTCCTAGCAGTAAAGCCCCAGGTGGCGCCTGTCATTCTATCCGAACTAAAGGGTCTCTGGGAGGATAAACACTTGGTAGTTTCCATCATGGCCGGTGTACCTCTTTCTTATTTAAACAAGTACACAGGGCCGGCACGATTGATAAGAGTTATGCCCAATACACCTTGCCTGGTTCAGGCCGGGGCTGCGGCCATAGCGATGGGACCGAATGCAAAAGAATCCGATGTAGACGAAGTTAAAGCTCTGTTGTCCGCTGTCGCGAAGGTCGTCGTTTTGGATGAAAGCTTGTTGGATGCCGTGACAGGGCTCAGCGGTTCTGCACCAGCTTATGTATATATCTTTATTGAAGCACTTGCCGATGGTGGCGTCATGGCCGGTTTGCCGCGCCCGGTAGCTATGACTCTGGCAGCACAGACAGTATTTGGCGCCGCTAAAATGGTAATTGAAACGGGAGAACACCCGGGCAGTCTCAAGGACAGGGTGACCTCTCCAGCCGGTACCACCATTGCCGGCGTAGCTGCACTGGAAGATGGCGGTTTCCGAGGATTGGTGATAAGAGCAGTGGCAGATGCCGCTGAGCGATCAGCTGAGCTGGGACGAGAGAGGGATTAAAAACAAACCCCTCCTAGCCAAAGGGCCTGGAGGGGTTTGTTGACCTACTTATTTCTCATTTTTTGAAGACCTTAGCCACTGTCTCGACAACTAAGTCTTCATCGGGTACGTAGGGGAGGGTAATGTGGTAATCGCTCTTTTGGTTTTCGTTTACCTCGCGGGCAACTTCCATTGCACCGCTGTTTCTTGCCCATGATCTTCTCGCCACGCCAACCAACACGTCCCAGGCGATTGCTCTGTTTATGATCTTATCGATGCGCTCGCTTCCATCGAGTACAAGGCCGAATCCTCCGTTTATGGCCTTGCTTATCCCGACTCCGCCTCCGTTGTGAAGGGCTATCAACGACATCCCGCGAGCTGCGTTTCCTGCGTAGCAATGTACCGCCATGTCCGCCGTTATGTTGCTCCCGTCTTTTATGTTAGCCGTCTCTCTGAAGGGTGAATCCGTCCCGCCCGTGTCGTGGTGATCTCTCCCGAGCATGACGGGCCCAATTTCGCCCCTTCGAACCATTTCGTTGAACTTGCGCGCTATGGCAAGCCTGAGATCTGCGTCGGCATAAAGTATCCTTGCCTGAGTACCGACGACCAGGTTATTTTTATCGGCATCTCTTATCCAAATGTAGTTGTCCCTATCTTGGGGCCTGCGGTTCGGATCGATGCATTCCAGGGCTGCTTTGTCCGTTTTAAGCAGGTCTTCGCGCTTACCGGATAAACAGACCCACCTGAAAGGTCCGTAGCCGTAATCAAAAAGAAGCGGCCCCATGATGTCTTCTACGTAAGAGGGGAATATGAAGCCGTCCCTTTCGTCAATGCCGTTTTTACAAATTTCTTTGACGCCCGCATCATATACGGCCTTCATGAAGGAATTACCGTAATCGAAGAAGTACGCCCCGCGGTCCACAAGCGTCTTAATCAGTTCGAAATGCTTGCGCAAGCTCTTGTCCACCAGCTGTTTGAATCTCTCTCTGTCTTCCGACAGCATCTTTGTCCTTTCCTCGAAGGTAAGTCCCTGAGGGCAATAACCCCCGTCGTAGGCGGCATGACAAGACGTCTGATCGGAAATTAACTCTGCATTTATTCCTATTTTGACGACGTACTCGAGCAGGTCAACGATGTTTCCGTAGTAGGCTATGGAAATGGGTTCTTTATCTTTAAGATGTTTGTTTGCAACCCTAAACACTTCGTCTAAATCAGAAGATACGAGGGACACCCAACCCTGTTTTTTTCGCGTCTCGATCCTCGAGGGATCCACTTCGGCGATGATGCCCACGGCCCCAGCTATTTCGCAGGCCTTGGGTTGAGCTCCGCTCATGCCGCCCAGTCCTGAGGATATAAAAAGGTGACCTCGCATGTCATCGCCGGGTTTAAGGCCCAGGTGCAATCTTCCTGCGTTAAGTATGGTGTTGTAAGTACCGTGAACGATTCCCTGTGGTCCTATATACATCCATCCGCCGGCAGTCATCTGTCCGTAATTTGTGACTCCAAGCTGCATTCCTCTGTGCCAGTTTTCCTGGTCATCGTACATCCCCACCAGCAGGCCGTTTGTTATGATTACCCTTGGAGCCTCCGGGTGTGATTTAAAAAGTCCCAAAGGATGGCCCGACATCACGACAAGCGTATGGTTTTGGTCTAAAATTTCAAGATACTTTTTGATCAACCGATACTGCATCCAGTTTTGGCATACCTGGCCCGTTTCGCCGTAAGTTACAAGCTCGTAGGGGTAAAGGGCTACTTCGAAGTCCAGGTTGTTGTCGATCATGACTTGAAAGGCCTTGCCCTCGATGCAATTTCCCTTGTATTCGTCGATGGGACGTCCGCAAATGCGCCCCTTTGGCCTGAACCTGTAACCGTAAATACGGCCTCGGGTTGCGAGCTCTTCCATGAATTCGGGAGCAAGCTTTTCGTGAAGTTCCTCGGGGATATAGCGCAGGGCGTTTTTCAGCGCGAGCTCTGCTTCATCTTGGCTCAGCGTGAAGCCCCTGTCGGGTGCTCTTCTGATATTTGGTTCAAAGGGAGGGTACTCGGGAAGTTCGGGGTCAAGCTTGATGGTCATGGCCTTGCTGTTTAACATGTTTATTTCTTTCACCTCAAACTACCTCCTTTTTTAATTTTTTAAAGTGGTCAAAGCCTCTCTTTTATATGGGCTGCAGCATCCTTTAATTTTTTGACGATTACCTCTTCTTGACAGTCGAAACTGGCAACCAATCCAGCCAAACCAAGCTGAGCCACAAATAAACCCCTTGAGTCAAAAAGAGGCACGCTTATGTCTCCTGCGTGGGGGATCCATTCCTCCCTGCTGTAAGCAAAACCTTGCTCTTTGATTTCTTCAAGTTCCTCTTTAAAGCGGTTTTTGTTGATTTCTTGGGGGATGTTGTTACAGACGATGCGTTCTTGGAGGTCTTTTGTGCTAAATGCCAGCAGCACTTTTCCGGTAGCGCTTACATGAAGGGGTATACTCATCCCGCGGTGAGCTACGTATTTGACAGGGCATGCCGGTTCGACGTGGTAAATGCACAAACCGGCAGTTCCTTCCAGAACGCTTAATATGGCGGTCTTTTGCGTTTCACGCACCAACCGCTTCATTTCGGGAGAAGCGGCATTGATCAAAGCTTGATGAAAAAGCTTTTCGTTGTGAAGGAGAAAGAATCTGACTCCAGGGCGAAATTGATCTGTCTCATGGTCTTGGTATACCCATTCCTGTCTTTCCAGGGATTTTAACAAACGATGTAGAGTGCTTTTGGGTATTCCCGTGAGGCTTTCTATCTCCCTGAGGCTATAGCTATTATGAGAAGAGCACAAAAGCTCCATTATGGCCGTTACTTTGCTCACTGTATCGGTTTTGAAAGTGGTCTTAGCCATTTTCTTCCCCCAAATATGGGACATTACGTCCCATTTTTTAAAAGAATAGCAGCAATCTATATGCCTGTCAACTTAAATGCAGAAGTTTACTCAGCTAATAATTGGCTCCTAGTTTTTGTCGGCTGAATGTTTTTGCAGGACAGGATTTGATTTGAAATGAAGCTTCGAGGGATACGTTTAAGGAAAATGCCACCGGAAAAATCTGACGTAATACTTGTATATCTGCAATTTATCGGCAATTTATTGGTTCGCCATCGAAATAGAGCGTACCGACTGATGTTATATTGTTTTAGTCGTCAACGTTGATTTTTTGTATAACCAAAACCGGGTATTTCGATTTTCTTTTCAATCTTGCCGATCAACCTGGCGGCAGCCAGGACTATTACGAGGTATATGAGGGCAACGATCAAATACACCCTAAAAAATTGATAGTTTCTGCTGGCGATGAACTTTCCCTGTGTTAAAAGATCCGGTGCTCCGATTACGTAAGCTATTGACGTGGATTTAAGCAAGTAAATTAATTCGTTCGTCCATGCGGGGATCGACCACCTGATGGCCTGAGGCAGCACTACGTAAATTATGGTCTGCCAGCTGCTCATGCCCAAAGAATAAGCCGCCATGTATTGATCCTCTCCCACGGCTTCTATGGAGCCGCGCGTATACTCAGCCTGGTAAGCCGCGGAATTTAAGGTAAAACCCAAAAATGCCACAGTTATCGCTGACAGCCTTATGCCGTAAGGAGGAAGCGCAAAGTAGAGTATGAAAAGTTGAGCAAGAAGCGGCGTTCCTCGGATAATTTCGATATAGGCGGTACAAAGCCACGACAGAAGCCTAGTGCCAAAACTTCTTCCCAAGGCAAGCAGGACGCCAAAGATGGTGCCAAAAACCATTGAAACTATGGCAAGCTCAAAGGTGAACACCAGGCCTTGCATCAAGGTCCCGAAGTTGGTTACGAAAATATCTACGATCATAAACTGTCTTAAAAATTCGGACATGTCAATCTCCTGCCTTTAGCCTTCTCCGTAAAGTTCGCTCAGTTTAAATAAAAACTCCCTGGTGCGCGGATTTTCAGGATCTTTAAACATCTTTTCAGGGGGAGCCTGTTCCACGATTTTCCCATCTTCTATGAATATGATTTCGTCTGAAACCGACCTTGCAAAGCCCATCTCGTGAGATACGACGAGCATGGTCATGTTGGACTCGGCCAGTTCCTGCATTACCGCCAAAACTTCGCCTATTAGCTCCGGATCCAAAGCGGACGTTGGTTCGTCAAAGAGCATCAGCTTGGGGTCCATCGCCAAGGCCCGTGCGATGGCAACTCTTTGTTTTTGCCCGCCCGAAAGCTGTGCCGGGTAAAGGTCTTCTATCCCAGATAATCCCACCCTGTTTAGCTCGTAGCGAGCCCGCTCCAAGGCCTCTTTCTTCGGGATTTTTTTGACCTTTGTCAGCCCTATCATGACGTTTTCCAGGGCCGTCAGGTGATTGAACAAGCCGAAGTCTTGAAAAACGTAGCCAATCTGTTGCCTGATGGCGTTGATGTTTTTACACCTTACGATTTCCGTGTCACCTAGCCAGATCTCGCCTTCGTCGGGTACGACAAGTCTGTTTATGGACTTTAAGAGCGTGCTTTTTCCCGTGCCGCTAGGGCCTATTATGACTTTTGTTTCTCCCTTATTTAAGTCGAAAGAGATTCCGTCGAGTACCACCTTGTCGCCAAAGCGTTTTTTTAAGTTTATTATCCTGAGCAGCGGTTTGTCCGACATTTAACTTTTACACTCCTATCCCTGGAATCTTGAGTTTATTTTCAAGCATCTTTAAAAGCCTTGCCACTCCAAACGTAAGGACGAAGTAGATGGCTGCGATTACCAAAAATATAGGCAGAGGCTTATATTCTACGGCGATGATGTATTGGCCGTGCCTTAAAAGTTCGACCACTCCTATGGCGTAAGCAAGGGACGTGTCTTTGAGTATTATGGCGTATTCATTGGCGAAGGGGGGAATAAAGGCCCTGATCGCCTGCGGGAAAATTACGTATATAAAAGCTTTGTATTCACCCATGCCCAAAGAGTAGGCCGCCGTCAGTTGGTCTGAGCCAACTGACATGAAACTTCCCCTGAAAATTTGAGCCATGTAGGCCGCCGAACGCAGGCCGAGGGCCAACACAGCGGCATAAAAGGGGCTCAGCCTAAATCCGATATTGGGGAGGCCGTAAAAGACCAAAAGGAGCAGCACCAGTTCCGGCACGCTTCTGAAAATCCTGTCGTAAATGCCCGCCAGCAGGCGAACGGGCTTGTTGCCGTAAGTTTGAAAAAAAGCTATGATCAAACCCAACACCAATCCCAGGGCTAAGATTAAGATCGTAAGTTTTATAGTAACAAAAGTCCCTTCCAACAAGGTTGGGAGGGACTTTTGTACCAGTTCAAAAAAATCTAACAAAACAAATCCCTCGTCTGCGCGACTTTATTTAAAAATATTTCTTTAAAAGTTCGTCCATCTTGCCGCTCGCCTTCACTTCTTCAAGTCCTTTGTTCAACTTTTCGAGGAGTTCTTTGTTGCCCTTGGCGACCGCAAAGCCGTATTCCTCGCCGGTGATTATTTCGGCCACCATCACGACCGGGTTTTCCGCCGCATACCGTAGGGCAACAGGGGTATCCAAGACTACGCCGTCAACATTTCCGTTTAAGAGGTCTTGAATTGCCAAAACGAAGGTATCAAAGCGGGTTACCTTGCCTTTCAGTATGCCCGTTTTCTCCAAGTTTTCCTCCACCCAAAGGTCTCCCGTGGTTCCCGTCTGCACTGCCAGCTTGTGGTCTCCAAACAAAACAGTGACGTTTTTTCCACTTCCCTCTTTTACCAGCACGGCCTGATTTGCCGAGTAGTAAGGCTCCGTAAAGTCCACGACCTTTGCCCTTTCTTCGGTAATGGTCATGCCGGAAGCCACGATATCGATTGTGCCGGCATTTAAACCGGGGATGAGGGAGTCAAAGCTGATATCCTGAAACTCGACCTTGATGCCTTGGCTTTCGGCAATCGCCTTTATCAAGTCGATGTCAAATCCCACTATTTGGCCCTTTTCGATGTATTCAAAGGGCGGGAAATCCGCGCTCGTGCCGACAATGTATGTCTTTGCAAAGGCGGGTGCAACTACCATGAACAAGGCCATCACTATGACGGATAAATAAAGTAAACATTTTTTCATTTACCAACACCTCCTGATATTGTACCAATGCTCTCGGTTTAAATGACCCATAGAAACAATATAAAGCCCTTTGTGGTATTTTGTCAATAAACATAAGTTTACAAGCAAAAAAGGAATAATGCTGACGAGTTCGCACCTCTGCATTTGCCGGGTTATGTTATCATTAGTTTAGTATATATATTTCATATCGTATTATATTATAGAACAGAGATTTTACACGGACAAGTAATGTCAAAATTGTTAAAAAGTGTGTATATGTTTAGTTTGCCATCTTCGACATCAAAGGGCAAGGGTAATTCTAACTTCGTAGATTCCCCTTTGCAAAACCGCTGCTTTTAAAATAATGAAATTCGTGGTAAATATTTTTAGCGGAAGCGAACGGAAAGTCGCTCACCTTTACCTAAGACTTAAGGAGGCTGCTTCATGTTGTCAGGCAGGAAAGGAAAAGCAAGGTCAATAATTCTCCTGGTATTTTGTTTGGTCCTATTGCAAACTAGCACTGCGGCGGCCATATCTCGCGGAGAGGTAGTTTACGAGATAATGTCCGCCTTGGAGTTGCCCCTCGTTCAAGGTGACTCCGGATTTGTCGACGTCTCAAAGCTCACCCTTCACGGAGAGTCAATACAGGCCGCAAAGGCCTTGGGAATTTTGCCGCCCTTCGAGCATTTTCACCCTACTTTAGAGGCGGCTAACGCAGAGGCCGTCATGTTTGCCGTGCGCGCCCTTGGTCTCTTTAACGAAGCTGAAATATTAAGTTCGATATGCGAATTTGAAGGAGACAAAAGCGGAGTGCCGCTTCATCTTATGCCCTACATGGCGATAGCAAGTGAGATGACCCCAAAGGCCCCGGACGAATTTTTATCGAACCCGAGGGACAACGTAACGCGCTCCGGTTTAAATTCCCTCGTTGCCTGGTTAAAAAACTGCAAAAATGGTCTGATTTTTGAAAAAACCCTCAGAGATGACATAGTTACCGTCACGATGCACAGGGAGGGAATTGGACGCCCTCCAAAACTTTGGTTGGTTTTGGTCGATGAAATACCTCTTGATGCCGAGGCGAAAGCTCGTGATCTCGCAGGCTACTTGAAAAACTTGGGCCTTCCTGCTTTCGTAGTGCGGCAGGAATGGGCCTTTCAGGTAACCATAGGTCCCTTTGCAAATTACATCAAGGCCTATGAAGTTTTAACTTCTTTGCCAAAGCACTTGACCGCTTCAATTGTTCCCTATGGGGCTGCTGAGGAAAGCCCGGCACTTTTTTGGGTCGCCCTGGCCTTTGATGCTGCTCGCGTGACCCCAAAGATCGCTCTTTCGAGCACGGAATATGGAACATCGAATCCTTTGAGCGAGATGGCCAGGGAGAAAAACGCAAGGGCAGCCGTTAATGGCGGATATTTCAGCGGCGTAAAGCCCATAGGGTTGGTCATGATGGATGGCAAGGTCGTTTATACGCCCTATAGCGGTCGAACTGCGATCGGATGGGATGACTCGGGAAAGATTTTTATAGGCCAAGTCAGGGCAAAGGTTAAAGTGAAAGTAGGCACAAGTGCAGAATTTCATGTAGAAGGTGTCAATGTTGCCCCGACCTATCACGGGATAACTATTTATACGCCGGAGTTCGGCCCCGAGGCCAGGGGTTTGCAATCCGATGCCCTGGAAGTGATGGTTCGAGGCGGCAAGATAACCTGGAAGCAGGGTGCGGGTACGGCCGCTCATCACTACATACCGCGTGACGGGTTTTTACTGGTAGCTCGGGGAAATAGCAGGCAATTTTTTGCAAACGTCGTTTTAGGCACGGATGTTGAGGTAATATCCACCCTCGAGCCTCAAGAATTTAACCACGCCAAGTGGGCCTTTCAGGCCGGACCCCTTCTTTTGACTAACGGGATGGATGTTAACGTTAGCGAAGGATTCAAGCCTAGTTTTACCGACAAAAGACATCCCAGGACGCTGTGGGGAAGCGATGGAAGTAAAGTTTATTGGGTTGTCGTGGACGGTCGTGATCCGTGGCATTCAAGGGGCGTAACTTTGCACGAGTTAAGAAGCGTTGCCAAGCGCTTGGGCATCAAAGACGCCGTAAATTTGGACGGCGGAGGTTCTTCGGCCCTTTGGTGGAAGGGTGTCCTCATAAATCATTCCCCGGGAGGCAGGGAAAGGCCTCTTCCTTATATAATTTATCTGGACTAAAAAACATAAAGGGCCGTCATATGAAAACCACTGACGGCCCTTTATGTTTATAGTGCTATACTATCTTCAGTAGCTTTATCGCTACGTTGAAGTATACCACTAGCGCAGTGATGTCGACAACAGTGGTAATGAGCGGCGCAGAAAATACTGCAGGATCTAATTTAAACAATCTCCCTATGACGGGAAGTATGGCACCGATGGTAGAACTTACTATTAAAACTACGGTGAGGGTGATAGCTACCACCAACGCTACGCTCGTTGAACCGCTAACTGCCCACGCAAAAAGGTATCCTCCTATTCCCATCACCAGGCCCATCAAGGCGCTTACCCTCAGTTCTTTAAACAAGATTTCAGTAAAATCTTTTATCGTAACTTCGCCTAAAGCCAAGGACCTAATGACCAAAGATGAAGCCTGAGTTCCTGAATTACCGCCCACGTCAGCAAGCAGTGGGATAAAAAAGGTCAGGGTAATTATGCTGCTTAAAACATCCTGATAATATTTTAAGATATTGCTCGTTACAGCCTGGACGACAAAAAGGGCTACAAGCCACCCGATGCGCTTGCTGAAAAGCGTCTTCAAGTCGGATTCCAGGTAAGGCAGGTCCAAAGGACGGCTACCGCCTAATTTGTGGATATCTTCCGTGTCTTCCTCTTCTATGACGTCCATTATATCGTCCGCAGTAATGACTCCAACAAGATGGCCCTGCTCATTTACCACGGGAAGTATCATCAGATCGTATTGGCTCATTATTCTTGCGGCTTCTTCCTGGTCTGCGTTGGCCTGTACAATTATGATGTTCTTGTGCATTACCTCGGACACCAATTCCTTCGGATCGCTTAAAAGCAGTTCTTTAAGCGACAGCACTCCTACAGGTTTTCCAACGCTGTCAACGACGTAAATGTAGTTGGCGATGCTTTGTTTTCTTCCGACTTTTCGAAAATAGTCTATGACGCGTTCGATCGTCCAGTATTGTCTTACTTGGATATAATCCAAAGACATTATGCCGGCGGCCGAATCCTCGGGATAGGTCATTAAAAATTTGATGCTATCGAGGTATTCGTGCGGAACCATTTGCAAGATCTTTTGGGCTTTGTTAGGGTGTATTGCCATTACAAGGTCGGCTATTGCGTCGCGGCCCATGGCCGAAAGGATTTCCCTGGCCACGTTTTCATCCGAGTGATCTAAAAGCCTATACTGGTCATCGTAATCCAGATGCTCTAAAGCCTCGGCTGCCACCTCAGGGGTGGTTAAAGACAAAATGACCAGCTGTTCCGGTTCTTCATACTCCTCCAAAAGCGTCGCTATTTCGTATGGGTGAAGCTCGCTCAGATACTCGCGCAAAGCTTCGTGGTCTTGCGCCTCGAGTAACTCTTCGACTATTTCTTTGAAGAAATCAATGTTTCTTTGTTCCATTGAAATCACCTCCTAGAGGGCAGTTTGTTGCAAGAAGACATGGCAAAGGCGTGATCGCCTTTTGTACCTTGGTTGCACGATTTTGATCCCTGAGTTAAAACAAAGTTTTCATTTTCCTTAGAAGGTGTTTTACCAGCATCAAGGACACTGCGAGCTTCCCCTTTATTGACCTTTAAAGGGCAGCGTTAAAAGCTGGCGAGATATTGGCGCCTGTTTACCGAAAATGCAGGGAAAAGGCGGCAGCGGCAGGGAAGCTGTGACCTTCCAAGGAAAATAAAGCCCGCTTAAAATTAGACACGTCGATTCGCAATTTTTCTACATTACTCCATGCGCTGTCTCGGCAACTACCAGGTCCAGCGTCCACTTACTGCCACCACCTTTCTTGAGGAAGGAATTTATAGATTTATAACCCTTGTTAGATTACCATATAAACAGAAATTTTACATCTACTTTCGTTTTATTTTATTGCAAAAGATTATGTGGAGGTGGAAATTGGCCAACAATCACCTTTTATATTTCAATGGCTTTCTCACAAAAAGTTTGTGCGATCTATATGGACCAAATCATTGACCGTGCCTTAATGCGGTGAGATAATTATTTTGGCAACATATTTTAAAAGGGAGGGTGAGTAAATGAGGAAGGTTAAGGGGTTAGCGGTCGCAGTGGTAGCCGTATTTCTTCTGGTTGGTGTGGGCGTAGCCTTTGCTGAGGCACCATACCACATCGGCATAGTCACGGGTACCGTTTCTCAGGGTGAGGATGAACTGCGCGGGGCGGAGCGATTGATCGAAGAGTACGGTAGCGCTACAAATGGGGGTATAATCCAACACATTACTTACCCTGACAACTTCATGCAGGAAATGGAGACGACGATAAGCCAGATCGCTGGGCTTACAGATGACCCCTTAATGAAGGCCATCATCGTCAATCAGTCCATTCCCGGAACGACCGAAGCATTCAGGCGCGTCAAAGAGAGGAGACCGGATATCCTATGTTTCGCAGGCGAACCTCACGAAGACCCGGGCGTGATAGAGTCAGTGGCTGATTTGGCAATAAACGTTCACAACATTTACAGAGGATATCTTATTCCACTTGCTGCAAAGAAAATGGGAGCTACCGATTTTGTTCACATATCCTTTCCAAGACACATGAGCTACGAGCTGCTGTCCAGAAGGCGTAATATTATGGAAGTGGCATGCAACGATATAGGCTTGAAGTTTCATTTTGAGACGGCTCCTGATCCCGTAAGCGACGTGGGAGTGGCCGGTGCCCAGCAGTTCATACTGGAGAAAGTACCTGCATGGCTTGAAAAGTACGGGAAGGACACGGCATTTTTCTGCACCAACGATGCACATACAGAGCCTTTGATCAGGCAAATTGTCGCTCACGGGGGATATTTCGTAGAAGCTGATTTGCCCTCACCGCTGATGGGATATCCCGGAGCTCTGGGAATAGACTTGTCGGCTGAGAAGGGCGATTTCCAGGCAATTACAAAGAAAATCGAAGAGGTTATCGTAGAAAAAGGTGCTGCAGGACGACTCGGGACCTGGGTTTACTCTTTTGGATATACGACTACGGTAGGACTGGGAGAATTGGCAAAACGTATCATAGACGGAAATGCCACGATATCTCTGAGCGATTTAATTGCTTCTTATGAGAAGTTCACCCCTGGTGCCTCTTGGAATTGCGGCTATTACGTAGATCTTAACACAGGCATTGAAAAGAAAAACCATATGTTGGTATATCAAGATACCTACGTCTTCGGAAAAGGTTATCTTGAAATGACCAAGGTTGAAATCCCTGAAAAATACCTTACAATTAAATAACTTCACGGCAAACAGAGCGAGCAAATTTTGTCTTAACAGAGGGGAAGCGGGGCTTCCCCTCTGTTACTCAGAGATGCCGTAAGGCTAAATATGCAAGAGGTGAACTGTATATGTCTTCTACGCTTTTACGTATGGAAGGTATAACAAAATCCTTTTTCGAGAACACGGTACTGCGCAACGTTAACCTAACACTTGAAAGAGGAGAAATATTGGGTTTGGTTGGTGAAAATGGCGCCGGTAAATCAACTTTAATGAATATTCTCTTCGGTTTGCCAGTTATTTTTGAAACAGGTGGCTTCGAGGGGAAGATTTACTTGGAGGGCCAAGAAGTGTGCTTTACTAGTCCTCTGCAAGCTTTAGATGCCGGCATAGGGATGGTGCACCAGGAATTTTCATTGATACCAGGTTTTACAGCAGTAGAAAACATCGTTTTAAACAGAGAATCTACCTTGTATAATTTTCTGGTCGAAATATTTGGCGAACGGCTTGCAACGCTGGATTACCCGAAGATGAAGGATAGGGCCATCCGGGCGATAAAAAGATTGGAAGTTTCCATCGATCCTGAAATGATAATTTCCGAAATGCCGGTGGGCCATAAACAGTTCACCGAGATCGCCAGGGAGATAGAGAAGGAAAACACAAGATTGTTGGTATTAGATGAACCCACTGCAGTTTTGACGGAATCCGAGGCAGAAATTTTGCTCGAGGCCGTGAAGCGCCTCGCGTCACAGGGGATAGGCATAATTTTCATATCCCACAGACTTCAAGAGGTACTCGAAGTATCCAATCGCATAGTAGTCCTCAGGGATGGAGAAATCACTCTGGAGAAAAAGGCTTCGGAAACGAACATTCGAGAGATAGCCAGCGCAATGGTCGGACGCAGAATTGAGGGGTTAACCACCAGAGCCGCTCAAGAAAGGGTGTTTAGCACTCCTACCATGACAATTGAACACCTTTGGGTGGACATGCCGGGAGAAACGGTAAGGGACGTAAACTTAACGATATACAAGGGTGAAATTTTAGGGATTGGCGGCCTGGCCGGACAGGGGAAGCTCGGTATAGCGAATGGAATAATGGGGCTTTACCCGGCCGGAGGAAAGGTAACCTTTGAAGGACAGCCTTTACCGTTAAATGATCCGACTATCCCCTTAAAGAAAGGGATCGGTTTTGTGTCCGAGGATAGAAGAGGGGTAGGATTAATCCTCGACGAAGGGATAGCATTGAATATCGCATTTACCGCAATGCAGATACATGAACTCTATATTAAAAAATTCTTGGGCGGAGTTGTTAAATGGAGGGACGACAGGGCAATAATGAAGGCAGCCAGAGAATATATCAATATGCTTGCCATTAAGTGCCTGCATGAAAACCAAAAGGTAAGAGAGCTTTCCGGAGGGAATCAGCAAAAAGTGTGTCTCGCCAGAGCTTTCGCATTGAATCCTAAACTTCTATTCGTATCTGAGCCCACCAGAGGCATAGACGTTGGGGCGAAATCGCTGGTATTGGACATGATATATAAAAGAAACCGCGAGCAAGGAACCACAATAGTCGTAACCTCATCAGAGCTTGAGGAAATGCGAGCTATTTGTGACCGCATTGCAATAGTTCATGAAGGAAAGATTGCCGGCATACTCCCTGCTTCAACCGATAGCTCGGAATTTGGGCTTCTCCTCATGGGCGCAAAGCCAACGGTCGAGGAAGGTGTGATTTCAGTTGGATAGGATTAAAAAATTTATTGCTGACATTGGGTGGCCAAGGGCCATCATTGCTCTATTTTTATTGTCCCTTTTTGTCCTGGCGCCATTCGTAAATGTGCGAATAGATTCATCTATAAGCGATACTCTGGTCAGGTTTGGCATGAACGGCATCTTGGTCCTGGCAATGGTACCCATGGTACAATCCGGATGCGGTCTAAACTTTGGACTGCCGCTGGGAATCATTGCAGGACTTTTAGGCGCTACCATAAGCTTGGAATTGAATGCCCTTGGGTTCTTAGGCTTTTTTACAGCCATTGCAATATCAATTCCATTTGCGGTCGTTTTTGGCTTTGGCTACGGACAGCTTTTAAACAGGGTCAAAGGCGGCGAAATGATGATAGCAACCTACGTAGGTTTTTCCTCCGTAGCATTTATGTGCATCATGTGGCTTCTGTTGCCATTCCGCAACCCAACGATGGTGTGGGGTTATGCCGGAAAGGGATTGCGAACGACCATAAGCGTTCAGGAATACTGGGGAGGCGTGCTAAACAACTTCCTATCGTTAAGAGTTGGTGAGTTTTTCTTCGTGCCTACGGGAACAATACTTTTCTTTGCGTTGATGTGTTTGCTCCTATGGATGTTCTTTCACACAAAAACAGGGTCCGCTATGTCAGCTGTCGGCGCGAATCCTGAGTTTGCTAGGGCAGCAGGAATACACATTGACAAAATGCGAACCCTTTCGGTTATACTGTCTACTTTGCTTGGTGCCATTGGTATCATAGTATATGAACAAAGTTTCGGGTTCATTCAGCTTTACATGGGACCATTTTACATGGCTTTTCCTTCGGTGGCTGCTATTTTGCTCGGAGGGGCCTCTATCAATCGGGCAAGTCTCACGCATGTGATAATAGGCACCTTTTTATTTCAGGGTATCTTGACGATGACGCCATCGGTCATAAACAGCATGCTTCAAACGGACATGTCAGAGGTAATAAGGATCATAGTTTCAAACGGCATGATCCTTTATGCATTGACTAGAGGAGTAAGGGTGAAATCGCGATGAAAAAAAGAGAAGCTGCATTTAACTTAAAAAGATTTCTAATGGCCAATATCGTTCCAATCATATTTATATTGCTGTCGATATTTGCCATACCGATATCTCAATTTTCGGCAAGCTATTTGATACAGGAGATGCTAATTCGACTTGCGAGGAATTCCTTCCTCGTGCTCTCACTTTTGATACCCATCATCGCCGGAATGGGCTTAAATTTTGGCATGGTCCTGGGGGCTATGGCAGGACAAATAGGCCTGATATTAGTCTCCGACTGGAAGGTAATTGGCCTCCCCGGAATGGCACTTGCGGCGATTATATCAACTCCTTTAGCCATTGCTTTGGGGTGGATGTGCGGTGCCATCTTAAATAAAGCAAAGGGACGCGAGATGGTCACTTCATATATATTGGGGTTCTTCGTGAACGGCCTTTACCAACTCGTAGTGTTGTACCTATTTGGCTACCTGGTACCCATACGTAGCCCGGAATTGGTCCTCTCGAGAGGATACGGGATCCGCAATGCCGTAAACCTCCTGGGGATCAGAAATTGCCTTGACTACTGCATACCCCTTACAATACATGGGATAAAAATCCCCCTGGGGACTTTCATCGTTATAGCGGTTTTCAGCTTTTTCATCATCTGGTTTCGTCGCACCAAATTAGGACAGGACATGCGAGCCGTAGGACAAGATATGGAAGTAGCTCGATCGGCAGGCATCCCGGTTGAACGTACTCGGTTAATATCCATTTTGATCTCAACCGTGTTGGCGGCCTACGGACAAATAATATTTTTACAAAATATTGGCACCCTTAACACCTACAACAGCCATGAGCAAGCTGGCATGTTTGCCATCGCAGCACTGTTGGTCGGAGGAGCGAGCGTGGCAAAGGCAACCCTGCCAAACGTCTTTGTGGGCGTAATTTTATTCCATCTCATGTTTGTCGTCTCTCCTATGGCAGGTAAATACCTTATCGGGCAGGCGCAACTGGGAGAATATTTCCGCGTTTTCGTATCATATGGCGTGGTGGCTGTAGCTTTAGTGATATACGAGTGGCGTCGTGCTAGAGAGCGTGCCTATGCCAGACGCATGTTTAGAGGCGAGGCTTAAAAAATAAACTTTGCAGCGTCAGTAGAGCATATATATTTCTCTAAGGGGAGGTAATCTATTTGAAAAAACGCCTATTAATGCAAATCGGCCTTGTCTTGCTGCTGATAATCGTGAGCATATTTTTATATCGTATCGGCAAAGGCTTTCAAATCATCGTTGAAAACAAAGATTACACCATGGAGGGCACAACTTTTGAAGTGCAAGGCCCGGTTAGGGTCATTTTTGATGACGAACATAAATTAGAACTTAAAGAAAAAAGCGCTGACTTGGTGGTTTTAATAGGTTATGGCGAACACAAGATCAAGGTAGAGGTCCTGGACGATGAAGGGAATGCAGTAAAATCCATTGAAAAAACTTTCAAGTTAAGCGGGAAGGAAGGCGACCTCTTGAGCATTCCGGCTTTATTAAGTGGAAGCGAGAGGTACATATTTAAGCGAGAGTAAAATCCTTTGAAAATGTCCGCTTAGCAGTGCTTCGGCACAATTATGATCTCAACGGTCTTGATGTATGTAAAGACCGGTTAGTACCAACCAGTAAAAAATAGAGCGTCTCTTCCTGAAATTTAGGAAGGCAGACGCTCTTTATTTTTGATAAATTGCTTGTTTTAGCGTATGGCGAAATATTTCTCCGGGACTTGCAAGCTCGTTAATCCCAAATATCCCTTCCCAAAAACATAGGTGTCCTGATACAAAAGGACATGCCTTTTATTTTCTATGCCGGTGTTGATATCAACGTAGTAACTTCCGTTCCATTTAGCTCCGGGGGTGTATTTCTCGAAGGCGGCCACTAAGCTTTTCAGGTCAAGTTGAGCCTCTCCATCTATGACGCGACGGGCAAGTTCAACCAATCCGATAGAATTTGTATATCCGTAAGAAAAGGCCCATGTTCCTAGCCTTCCGGAAGCGCCATTTTCTTTAACCACCTCTTCGATCTTTTTAACGATGGCCTGGAAATCTCCCTTCTCAGCCGACAAGTCTATTCCAAGAGCTCCGGGATATCCCATCAGCGGTGAGGGCAAATCAGCTTCTACAAAATATCCTCCGTGAGCAACAATTTGCCTTATCAAAGGCTCAGTATGTGCATCGTTGGTGCAGAAAAATGCCGTGTCCTTCCCGTACTTTTCGAGCCATGCAGGTACTTTCTCCAGTATGAACTGCTGGGCACCGGCCACTCCCACGTCACTAAGAGGATCGGGAGCCGTTTCAGAATGAAACTTCAAGCCTATATCGTTGCATGCCGCTTCCATAATATTACGCCTTCTGGAAAGGAGCTCATAGCTCATGTGTCTTGGGAATGAGATGTGTACGAAGTTATTAGCGCCCATTTTTTTCGCAGCTACCGGGATCAAATAGCCTCTGCTTATATCGTCTACGTTGGTTATCATATCGGCAACGGACCCAATTACGCCAGGATCTTCGTGCGCTTCACCGGCTATACATAAGATGTCCGGCCTTTTTTCCTTGACGCGCCTGAATGCCTCGGTTGTTCCTGGAATGGCGTTATTAACCACTATGGCTTTCATCAAAGGGTCATCGGCTAAACCGGCAATTTGGCTTATTACCGTTTCCATTTCTTGCATAAAGTTATCGGGATAGGTTAGATGCTGTATCATCCCACCTTGAGCAACGTCGCCATATTCCTTCACGGCTTGCTCTGCTCCTCGCAAGTCATCTTCAGCCTGTGAAACAGTCTCGGTGCATATGCCAATGTGATAGGGAGCGTCCGCAATTGCAGGTGATATTAATAGGATGGAGATAATCGCATACATTGCTGAAAACATTAAAACCCTTCTCATTCTTACTCATCCCTCCGAAAATAAAATATTGTATTTAGATCTCATTATCTCGTCCATTGTTCGATTGTCAATATATCAATACTCGATCGTCAATGAAGCATCTAAAAAATAAGATGCCGTAATAATGCGTGTTCAGACCAGCCTCGAAGAAATGTATTGTCCTCATTGCAACTCAAAAAGCTTTGCAGATACTGCAAGGGGAAGCGCAAGAGAATGCTCCATAGAAATGTGACGATTGGCGATCATTGTTACCGAATTACTCAAAATAGTAATGACAAACACTTGAAGCGATCCAGAACTGAATGACCGATTGACAAACAGGATAAACGATGGTAGATTGCTTGTATTACGGTTGTATATCTCCAGTATAGGGGTTGTATATAACCAGAGTGAGGTTGATCATGCAGCAAAAGACGAAAAGAGATTTAGCTTATGAAGAGATTAAAAAGCTCATCCTCAGCGGCAAGCTCTCCAATGATATGTCCATTTCAGAGAATGTCTTGGCTAAAATGCTCGGCATGAGCAGGACCCCCGTGAGGGATGCTTTAAGACGCTTGGAGATGGATGGATTCGTCAGGATAATCCCCAATCAAGGAGTCGTGATCCGAGAAGTTTCCATAAATGAGGTCAAAGAAATATACGACATGCGCATAGCTTTGGAAGAATTCGTGACAAAAGAGCTCGCAGACATGCTTTCTGATAAGGATTTTTCCAACCTGGAAAAGATCCTAAAGAAGCAGGAGGAGGCATGCAAAAAAAAGGACGCAGTTGCTTTCCATGAAGAAGATCGTAACTTTCATGATTACCTGATGAGGGCTTACGGCAATTCTATGATAACCGATTTCATTGCGAGGCTTCGGGATCGCATAGAAGGCATCAATATAGACATGCTCAAACTACCAGGAAATATGGGGACCTTTTATGCCGAACACAAAAGGATTTTAGAGGCCTTGCGCAAAGGAGATGGTGAAGCCGCTGCCAAGGAGATGGATGAGCATCTTAAAGGTGGAAAGATGAGGCTAATTGTGGGCTAATCTTTGAAAGCCCCGGCTTTGAAGAAGTAATGGGGGTGATTGCAGTTGGCAGAGTGGGATGAGGATTTGTTGTGTCGCTTTTATAGGACGATGGTTACCATCAGGTTTTTTGAACAGGCGGTAGAAAAGCACTTCCTTGCAGGAGAAATCCCGGGGTTCGTACATCTGTACATAGGCGAAGAGGCAATTGCTACAGGCGTGTGCGCAAATCTTACCGAGGATGATTACATAGCAAGCACTCACAGAGGTCACGGCCATTGCATAGCTAAGGGAGCTGACGTTAACAAGATGATGGCCGAACTCTTTGGCAGGCGTACAGGGTACTGCAAGGGTAAGGGTGGTTCCATGCATATAGCTGATTTCAGCATAGGCATGCTTGGTGCAAATGGAGTTGTGGGCGGCAGTTTACCTATAGCGGCGGGGGCAGCTCTGGCAATAAGCATGCTCGATCAAAAGAGAGTTACCGTAGCCTTTTTTGGCGACGGTGCATCAAATAGAGGTACCTTTCACGAGTCTGCAAACCTCGCCAGCGTGTGGAAACTCCCCGTAATATTTTTATGCGAAAACAACCAGTACGCTTCGACCACACCTTATAAGACTACCACGTCAGTAGAAGACATAGCCGACAGAGCTCACGGATACAGCATGCCCGGCGTTGCGGTCGATGGCAACGATGTCTTTGCCGTCTACGAGGCTGCGAAGGCAGCCATAGAAAGGGCTAGAAACGGCGGAGGCCCGTCTCTGCTTGAGGCCAAGACGTATCGAGTAAAAGGACATTTTGTGGGCGATCCGGAGCTTTATCGCTCCAAGGAAGAGGTTGAAGAAATCTTTAAGAAAAGGGACCCTATCTCCAGATTTGAAAAGCAGGTATTAAACGAAGGTTTATTGAGTCAAAAAAAGCTCGATGACATAAAGCTTGAGGCTCAAGAAGTGATTGATAATGCGCTTGCCTTCGCTAAGGCGAGCCCAGAACCCGATCCCTCTGAGCTTCTTAGCGATGTTTATGCATAGGGGATGGATACAATGAGAGAAATTACGTTTGCTCAGGCGACGCTAGAAGCTATGGATGAAGAGATGTCTCGTGACGAGCGAGTCTTCGTATTGGGCGAGGACATTGCCCGCCAAGGCGGTATATTTGGCCAGTTCAAGGGCTTGCCGCAAAAATTTGGCACCGATCGCGTAAGGGACACGCCTATTTCGGAAACGGCCATCGTAGGAGCTGGAGTAGGAGCAGCTCTTGGAGGCATGAGGCCAGTGGTTGACATGCACTTCGCTGACTTTATGGGGGTGGCCATGGATGAACTCTTTAATCAAATGGCTAAGATACATTTTATGTTCGGCGGACAAAGGTCCGTGCCTGTAGTGGTCCGCGCACCGGATGGCCTCACCAATCAAGCCGCCGCTCAGCACTCCCAATCTATAGAGGCCTGGTTTTTGCACATTCCAGGTCTAAAAGTAGTAATTCCATCAAACCCGGCCGATGCGAAGGGTTTGCTCAAATCTGCTATCCGAGACGATAACCCCGTCATATACTTTGAACATAAAATGCTTTTTTCGGAGATAGGTCCGGTTCCTGACGGAGAACACCTTGTGCCCATAGGCGTGGCGGCCCTCACAAAGCCGGGCAGGGACATAACCATCGTTTCATACTCATACACAATGAAAGTTGTAATGAATGCTGTCTCCATGTTGAAAAATGACGGGATTGACCCCGAGGTAATAGACTTAAGGACAATTTCCCCCATCGATAAAGAAACCATCCTAAATTCCGTAGCAAAAACTCACAGGCTTGCAATAGCTCATGAGGCCGTAAAACAGGGCGGTGTTGGGGCCGAAATTGCGGCCATCGTAGCGGAAGAAGGGATTGACTTCTTAGATGCCCCTATATTACGCTTCGGTGCGCCTTTCACGCCTGTGCCCTTTGCCAGGTCCTTGGAAGCAGCTTATAGGGTGAAGGCTGAGGATATCTATTCCGGCATTAAAGCATTATTTGACTAGACAATAAGGGGGTGGCGCTTGAAAAAGGATTAAAGGGACGAGAAAGTTCATGTGCTGCAAAAGGCTTTATCAAATCGCGAAAGGAAGGTGAATTGTTCGGCCATAGCCGGGCAGAAAAAATGAAAAAGGTGCTGTGCATGGTTTTGGCAGTAGTGTTGCTTTTAGGAGTAATCGGGCTTAATGAAGCGTCTGAAGCAGCGCTCAAAAAAGAGTACAAGCTGACGATGAATGTCTCTACCGATACTGCGTGGGGCAAGGGTGGCGTGAAATTTGCGGAGCTCGTGAAGGAATACACCGACGGCAAGGTAAACGTGAAGGTATATCCCAATGCCCAACTTGTGGGCGGCGACCAGATCCGTCAGGCAGAGATGGTTTCAAGCGGAGCCATAGATTTCATGCTTAACTCAACGATCAACATCGCCCCCATAATCCCGGAATGCAACGTTTTCTCCCTTCCCTTTATGTTCCCAGACCATGAGGCCGTCGATGCTGCAACCAAATCCGCAGGCGGAGATATGGTTTTTCAGGCTCTGGAGAAGCACAACATGGTTGGCATCGGCTGGGGCGAAAATGGCTTTCGCGAACTTACGAACAACGTCCGACCGGTAGCTCATCCTGATGACTTGAAAGGTTTGAAGATAAGGGTTGTTACCCCCATCTATGTTGATATCATGAGGGCTCTCGGAGCTAATGCCGTGGCCATGAACTGGGGCGAAGTCTTCACCGCTTTGCAGCAGGGCGTCATCGACGGGCAGGAAAACCCCATTGTTGGCGTCATTATTCCGAACAAAATCTACGAAGTACAAAAATATCTGACAAATTGGCACTACTCATATGACGCGCTCATTTTAGCCGTCAATAAGCAAGTTTGGGATGGTTTCGATCCTGAGATCCAAAAGCAGATTAAAAAGGCAGCCGAGGACTCGATGCACTGGCAAATTCATGATGTAAGCCGGGTTGGTTTGAAAGACGGATTAGAGTTCCTCAAGTCAAAGGGCATGGTCATTACTGATCTCACGCCCGAGCAATTAGATGCATTCCGCGAGCGCACAAAGCCAGTTTACGACAAGTGGGTGCCGAACATAGGGCAAGACTTGGTAAAGGTCTTTGAAGAGGCCGTTGCTGGGAGCAGATAAGATAAGTAGATAAGCAAAGGGGGCCGCGTTTTGCGCGGCTCCCCATGTTCTTGCTTAGCGGCTTAATAGGTTTTGTGCAGCTAAGAAAGGGGCTGTGTTATGGCATGTTTAAACTGCTCGATAAGGCTGAAGAGTGGATATGCGCTATAATGCTTTTCTTCATGGCCATTCTGGCCTTCGTCAATGTGGTGGTAAGGTATCTTACGACCTTTTCTTTCGCCTTCTCGGAGGAACTTTTGGTCAACTTATTTGTATGGATCACAATGCTCGGGGCCTCCATAGCCATGCGAAAAGGTGCACTTTTAGGTGTCACATTTTTAGTTGATCGCTTACCTGTAGCGTTTAAAAAAGCTGCGTCCGTGTTGGTTACCCTTTGCGGTGTTGTTCTCTTCATTCTCCTTGCGTATCATGGTGTCGATATGGTGAGGTCGGAATATAGGTCCGGGATGACTACTTACTCTATGGCTCTGCCCATGTGGATATTCGGCATTGCCGTACCGGTGTGCGCTTTTCTACTCATCGTAAGGACAATTCAAAGAGGCGTAATCGAATGGAAAGAGCTTTCTTTGCAAGATGTGCATCAAATTAGCTCAAGCGCGGAGGTGAAGATCAAATGAACATCGACCCTGGCATAATATTGCTCGGCCTTTTCTTCGTCATGATGGCTTTTAAGGTACCTATAGCAATAGCCTTAGGTTTAGCCGGTATGGCTGTCGTCTATTGGTTTGATCTAGGCGCACAAATGTTTGCTCCCGTATTTTTTGCTAATATATCTAAGTTTTCGCTTTTAGCCATTCCCTTCTTTATACTAGCGGGCGTCATCATGGGTAGAGCGAAGATATCAGATAAGATCATCAGGCTCATAATGCTTTTGGTAGGTCCCATAAGCGGAGGGATGGCTATTGTGACGGTAATAACGGCGCTCTTTTGGGGGGCTGTCTCGGGATCGGGGCCTGCTACGGTTGCTGCTTTGGGCACAATACTAATCCCTGGCATGGTAAAAGCCGGTTATAGTAAGTCTTTTGCTGCAGCGCTTACTTCCTGTGCCAGTGGCTTGGCCATTGTAATCCCACCCAGCATAGGCTTTATAGTCTATGGCGTCATTACCGGAGCATCAATAAGTGAACTCTTCCTAGCCGGCATTATCCCGGGGATAGTCGTGGGTTTGTTTCTCATATTTGTTGCCTTCCTCATCTCTCTGGCAAGGGGGTATAAAGGAGAAAGCTTTGGCACCGCTCGAGAGGTGTTGCACGCCTTCAAGGATGCTTTTTGGGCGCTTATTACTCCCGTCATAATATTGGGCGGCATATACGGTGGGATATTTACACCTACCGAAGCAGCTGCTGTGGGCGTGGTTTACGGTCTCTTTGTGGGCTTTGTGGTTTATAGGACACTTACCCTCAAGGATTTGTATGAACTATTAGTGGAAAGCTGTGTCTCATCTGCGGTTGTGATGCTGGTCGTTTCCTTTGCTGGGATCTTTGGTTGGGCCATGACGGTTCTTGGTGTGGTAGAAAGGATATCGCAAGCGGTTATATCCTTGAGCTCAAACCCCTATGTTGTCATAGCTTTGATAAACGTGGTCTTAATAATAGCGGGAGCACTTTTAGATGCCATATCCATTTATTATTTGCTATTGCCGATCTTCATGCCTATTATGGCCCATTTTGGGTGGGATCCAGTTTGGTTTGGCATAGTTATGACGGTGAACTTGGCTATAGGGCAAGTTACGCCGCCAGTAGCGGTCAATCTCTATGTGGGGTGCAATATCGCGGGCATTTCGATGGACGAGATTTCGAGAGCCGTCGTTCCCTTCGTCCTTGCTTCGATAGCGGCTTTAGCGGTTATTTGTTATGTTCCGGCTATTAGCCTGTGGTTGCCGAACATCTTGATGCGGTGAGACAGGCGCGGACCTCGGTGTTGATAATGACCAGCAGGGCCACCTGCATTGTAGGGCTTTCAAAAAACTTAACCGGTTCTTGACAGGCTTTTGAAACTAGCGGTAGTATATATATTACAGTGCACTAACAAATGTATATTAGGCTAAAAGACGTTTAAACTTTAAAATACTGTCATAAAATAAAATAAGTGAACTGGTCAGCTAAAAACCCTGGTTACTGTGGTTGCAGCAAAATGTGAATATTAGGACTTATAAAATACAGCGGCGTTAAACTTTATGAGGAGAGGAAAGTTAATCGTTCTTGCAAAGGGGGAGTTGTCGTGACGAATGTCATCGTAGTAGGAGGCGGACCAGGAGGTTATACTGCGGCTATTAGAGCGGCCCAATTAGGATGCGACGTGAAATTGATCGAGAAAGTAAAAATTGGCGGGACTTGTCTCAATAGGGGATGTATTCCCACAAAGGTCTTGCTTCATGCATCTCACATTCGTGATAGCTTCAAGAAAGCTCAAGAATATGGATTTTCAGTCGAAAACGTTTCGTTTGATTGGAAAACGCTCATGCAGCGAAAGGAAGACACGGTAAAACAGCTAACGGATGGCGTAGAAGCCATCCTGGAATCTTGGGGTATCGAAATAATATACGGCGAGGCTTCCTTTGTAGAACCCCACGTCATTGCAGTAACAGACGAGCAAGGGTCAACCACAAAAATAAATGGCGAAAATTTCATCGTAGCAACCGGCTCAAGGACTTCACTGCCACCGATAGAAGGGCTGCGGAGCGAGGGCGTCTTGACCAGCGATGATGCGCTTTGCATCGATGAGCTTCCTTCGTCTATCCTCATAGTGGGCGGCGGAGTGATTGGCGTCGAATTCGCCACGCTGTTTTCTAACCTTGGCTGCAGCGTGACGGTGGTTGAGTTTTTGCCCAGGATTTTATCGAACATCGACGAGGAGCTTGCCTCTATGGTGCACGAAATATTATCTTTCAAAGGAGTCGCCATTCATGCGTCAACGAAGGTCACGAAGATCGAAAAATCAGGCAATATTTTGACCGTCACGCTTGAAGGCGAAGGGGGAAAGACGTCAAAGGTCGAAGTCAGCAACGTTTTACTGGCTGCCGGGCGGCTTCCCGACACCAGTGCCTTAAACCTGGAAAACATAGGGATAAAGACCGAGCGAGGCCGCGTCGTTGTGGACAAATACATGAAGACAAATCTTCCTCACATTTACGCCATCGGCGATTGCGCTTCTCCCTTTATGCTTGCTCACGTAGCGATGGCCGAAGGTGAAGTGGCCGCGGAAAACATAGCTGGGAATGTGCGCGCAATGGACTACACGGCGGTTCCGTCGTGCATCTTTACAGAGCCTGAGCTCGCCTCGGTTGGGATGTCTGAGGCCGATTGCCTCGACGCGGGGATACCGATAAAGGTATCACGCTTTCCCATGGTAGGCAATGGAAGGGCTTTAACCCTTGGAGAAGCAATAGGAATGGTAAAGATCGTAGCTGAAGAAAAATACGAAAAAGTCTTAGGAGTGCATATCTTGGGGCCCAACGCGACGGAGCTCATATCTACCGCCGGCATGGCGCTCATGTTAGAAGCTACTGCGGACGAGATTGCAAACTTGATCTTCGCCCATCCAACCGTCGGAGAGGCTTTGAAGGAAGCGGCCCTATTACTTCAAGGAAAGGCGATCCACTTCCCCAAGGCGTAAAAGCTATTTGGCGGAGGGGGTAGCAAGTTGAAAGGTTATTTTCCGGACTGGCTAAAAATAGAGGCACCTGCCGAAGGTGTCCTTGATGAAATGCAAAAACTTATAAAGGGCCTGTCGCTTCACACGGTGTGCGAAGAGGCCAACTGTCCAAACGCAGGAGATTGCTTTGGCTCCCATACGGCGACTTTTTTGCTGATGGGGGATGTATGCACCAGGAATTGCTCTTTTTGCGCCGTAGAACACGGAAAGCCCATGCCCTTGGACCAAAATGAACCCCAAAGGGTAGCTGAAGCTTGCCGTACGCTGGAGCTCAAATACGTCGTTTTAACCTGCGTCACGCGCGACGACTTGAGCGATGGCGGCGCCTTACACATGGCATCTGTCGTAAGAAAGGTAAAGGAATTAAACCCTGGTGCGAATGTCGAGCTTTTGGTCTCAGATCTTGGCGGCAACTGGGAAGCTTTGCGGTGCTTGCTTGAAGCTCCCTTGGACGTTATAGGACATAACGTCGAAACTGTTCCATCACTTTACCCAAAAGTAAGGCCACAAGCCATATACAAAAGAAGCATTGACCTCATAGAAAAGGCCAAAAAAATAGCTCCACATATCTTGACCAAGTCCGGGATAATGGTCGGTCTGGGCGAGCGTTTCGACGAAGTGGTCCAAGTCATGAAAGATCTTTTAAGTGCCGGATGCGATATATTCACGATAGGACAATACCTGCAACCGTCCCCACATCACTTCCCATTGAGGGAGTACGTTTCCCCCGCTCAATACGAAGAATACGAAAGAAAAGCCTATGAGTTGGGATTTAAGTCCGTGGTTGCAGGGCCTTTGGTTCGAAGCTCATACAGGGCGGATATTTGCTATGAAAAAGCCTTTAAAAAGGGAGGTGATAAAGTCATTTAAATGGCCTTTGTTGGCTAAAAAAATTACAAGCAAAAGGAGGTAGGGGTCTCCATGGCTGTAGAAAAAGAAAAGTTACAGTGGATGTACAAAAACATGTTGACCATCAGGAACTTTGAAGAGAAGGTGGCGGAGCTTTTCGCCGCAGGCAAATGCTACGGCTTCGTTCACCTTTACGTAGGAGAGGAGGCCGTAGCTACCGGAGTGTGTGCAAATCTTCGCAAAGAAGACTACATCACAAGCACCCACAGAGGACATGGCCATCTGATCTCAAAAGGCGGCGACCTGAAGCTCATGATGGCCGAACTTTTCGGCAGGCGCACGGGATACTGCAAGGGCAAGGGCGGATCAATGCATATAGCAGACGTTGAGCTTGGGATCTTGGGTGCAAACGGAATAGTTGGTGGCGGTTTCCCCATCGCTGTGGGAGCAGGATTTACTGCGAAATACAAGGGCACAGATCACGTGGTGGCCTGCTTCTTTGGAGACGGCGCGTCAAACCAGGGAACCTTCCATGAAGCCTTAAACATGGCCTCCATATGGAAGCTGCCGGTCATATTCGTCAACGAAAACAACCTCTACGGCATATCGCTTTCGCAGAAGAAATCGATGAACGTTCCCGATGTGGCCGCCAGGGCTGCTGCTTACAACATTCCCGGACTCGTCGTTGACGGAAATGACGTATTGGCGGTTTACGAGGCCGTCCAAGAGGCGGTCAAGCGTGCGCGCTCCGGAGAGGGACCGACTCTGATCGAGTGCAAGACCTATCGTTACAGGGGCCACTTTGAGGGCGACCCGACAGTCTACCGCAGCGATGAGGAAGTCGAGGAATGGAGGAAAAAAGACCCGATTCCGCGATTTGAAGCAACACTTTCTCAAATGGGAATAATGACGGAAGAACAGATGGAGAAGATTCGCTCGGAAGTATCCGAAATGATCGAAGAAGCCGTTAAGTTCGCAGAAGAAAGCCCGTGGCCATCTCCGGAAGAAGTCCTTGAGGACGTATACGCGTGAGCGAGGAGGCGATGAGGATGAGGAAGTTAACGATTCGAGCTGCAATAAATGAGGCCCTGCGTCAGGAGATGAGGCGCGACCCCAACGTGTATGTGATTGGCGAGGACGTCGGCATATTCGGCGGCTGTTTTGGGGTAACGGCCGGGTTGATAGATGAATTTGGCCCTGAGCGGGTTGTAGATACCCCCATTACAGAAAGCGCCATAGTAGGTAATTCTCTGGGCGCCGCGGCCACGGGACTGAGGCCTGTAGCTGAAATAATGTTCATGGATTTCGTGGGCGTCACCATGGACCAGATATTTAATCAGGCTGCCAAGATGCGCTACATGTTCGGCGGAAAGGCCAAGATTCCCATGGTCATAAGAATGGCTTGTGGGGCGGGAGGTTCTGCGGCAGCACAGCACTCGCAATCCCTAGAGGCGTGGTTTATGCACGTTCCGGGCTTAAAGGTAGTTGCTCCCTCCACCGCTTATGATGCTAAGGGTCTTTTGATAAGTTCCATCAGAGATGACAACCCCGTGATCTTTGTAGAGCATAAGTTCATATACGATATCGAAGGAGAAGTGCCCGAAGAAATTTACACCGTACCCCTAGGCAAGGCAGACGTCAAAAGAGAAGGAGACGACGTAACTGTCGTAGCCACCATGGCCATGGTTTACAAGGCCTTGGAAGCTGCCGAGGAACTTGCAAAAGAAGGTATCAGCGTTGAAGTCGTGGATCCGCGGACACTGCAGCCGCTGGATAACGAGACGATCATTAATTCCGTTAAAAAGACGCACAAAGTCGTAGTAGTTCACGAGGCCGTCAAGTTTGCAGGTCCCGGTGCCGAGATCGCTGCCATGATTGCTGAAGAAGCCTTTGATTACTTGGATGCGCCGGTAAAACGCGTTGGCGCTCCCTTTACGCCGGTACCCTTTAGCCCCGTGCTTGAACAAGCATACATTCCAAGCACGGAAAAGATAATTGCCGCAATAAAAGAGGTCGTGGCGTAACGTTTGTATTGCAAAAGAGGGGGCGTGTTGTGAGCGAACCTTAAGACGTCCCCTCTTTTAAGTTGCAAAGAGAAGGAGAGTAAGATGGCAAAAGAAGGAATTTTCAACCAGGTACTTCAAGTGGCAGTAGTGGTAAAGGATCTCGATGAATCCATGAAAAACTACTGGGACAAGTGGGGCATTGGGCCTTGGAAGGTCTATACATTTGATCCCAATACAGTGAAAGACATGATTCTGCGAGGAAAAAGAGAAGATTACGCCATGAGGCTTGCCCTGGCAGAGATAGGTAACGTACAGTGGGAACTCATACAACCTTTGGATGACAAAAGCATTTACGCGGAATTTTTGAAGGAACACGGCGAGGGCCTTCACCATGTAGCGCTGGGGGTTAGAAACTACGAAGAGGCGATGGAACTGGCCAAAGAGAGGGGAGTGGGTGTAATTCAAGGCGGCACATGGTTTGGTTTTACTTACACCTATCTTGACACCAGGGAAGATTTGGCCACGATCGTGGAGCTTTATGACCAGCCTGAAGGATGGGAATTCCCCGAACCCGAGAACACCTATCCATAAGGCTTTTAACGTCGATGGCGTATTAAGATTAAATCTGACTAGAAAGGGGAATCGATATATTTGACGCTAGTTGGGATCATCGCAAATCCGGCTTCGGGAAAGGACATCAGGAGGCTAGTCGCTCACGGTTCGGTCTTTGACAACATAGAAAAGGTAAACATTGCGAGGCGCATACTGCTGGGGCTTGAGGCAACGGGCGTCGATAAGGTGCTTTACATGCCCGATTACTTCGGTATAGTTCCCAGGGCGTTGGAGCACGTTCGCCTTAAAATGAGCGTAGAGCCTTTAAAAATGTATTGCCAGGGAACGCAGGACGACTCTACCTTGGCCGCAAAGTTGCTCGAAAAAGAGGGCGCTAAATGTCTCATCGTGCTTGGAGGAGACGGTACCAATCGTGCGGTGGCAAAGGGAAGCATTTCCGTTCCCTTCATGCCCGTGTCAACTGGGACTAATAACATCTTTCCCAGCATGGTGGAAGGCACCATCGCCGGCATGGCGGCAGGCTACGTCGCCGCGGGCACCGTCTCCGCCGAAGAGGCTACATATCCGACAAAACGCTTGGATATCCTGATCGATGGCGAGTTAAGAGACCTTGCGCTGGTGGATGCCGCCCTTTATGACGATATATTCTTGGGATCAAAGGCCATATGGGACATGAGCAAGGTTAAAGAGCTGGTCTTGACGCAAGCCAAACCAAGCAACATAGGCCTGTCTTCTGTGGGGGGCATGATCTTGCAGCGGCATCTGGCCGAAGATGAAGGATTGCACATAATATTGGGATCTTTGGAAGACTCAAAGGAAGGTTTCGAGGTGACGGCTCCCGTCGCCCCGGGGCTGATAAAACCTGTACGAGTCCTTGAGTTTAATGAGATCTCGCTTGGAGACGAGATAGGTTTTGATATAAGCCCGGCCGTCATCGCCCTTGACGGGGAAAGGGAGGTCGAAATCTTGCCGGGCAGAAAAGCTTCAGTACGCTTGAGCAACAATGGCCCTCGCGTCATAGACATTGAGAGGACGATGTGGCTTGCCGTTCAAAATAAAGGATTGATCGGTCGCAGCAAATAAGGAGGTGGATTTTTATGGCTTTAGTTGTTACAATGCCTAAACTTGGCCTTACTATGACTTCCGGTTCAGTAGCTAAATGGCACAAAAAGGAAGGCGACAAGGTAGAAAAAGGCGAGGTGATCTTAGAGGTTTCTACGGAAAAGATTACATACAAGGTGGAGGCCGCAGAAAGCGGCGTGATAAGAAAGATTCTAGCCCAGCCCGGTGTCAAGGTCCCTATCGGAACTCCTTTGGCGATAATAGCGGCCCCCGACGAGGACATAAGCGAGCTTTTGGAGGAGGTAGCCGTTCCCGCAGAGGCTAAGGAAGAAGTCAAAGAAGTTAAACCGGCGGCAGTGGAAGCACCCAAACCAGCAGCAGAAGAGGTGTTCATTAGAGCTACTCCCATAGCCAAAAAAATAGCAAAAGAGCATGGCATCGATTTGGCCTTGGTAACGGGCACGGGGCCAAAGGGCAGGATCGTGGAACAAGACGTACTGGATTTCATAGAACGGCAAAAAGCTGCCGTTCCAGCGCCATCGCCGGCAGTTAAAGCGGCAGAACCTAAAAGAATTCCTCTGTCGGACGTACGCCAGGTAATTGCGGAAAGGATGAGCGCTAGCTGGCAAAACGCCCCCATGGTCACTTTAAACGCCGATGTGGATTGTTCCTCCTTTAAAAACATGCGTGAAAGTTTAAGGACACTTTTTAAGGAAAAAGGTCTAAATCTATCCTACAATTACATATTGATGAAAATGTGCGCCCTGGCACTGAAGGAAAATCCAATGCTTAACTCCTACCTGGACGGAAACGAAGTGGTGCTCCTTGATGAAATAAACATAGGCCTTGCTGTTGCAATAGAAGACGCCCTAATAGTCCCCGTCATAAAAGATGTTGGGGACAAAGATATGTTTCAGATTGCCTCAGAAGGAGATGCCTTGGTAGAAAAGGCCAGAAAGGGCGAACTTTCCGTAGACGATGTCACAGGCGGCACCTTTACGATAACAAACCTTGGCATGTTTGGGATCAGGGACTTCACGCCCATAATAAATCCCCCGCAGTGTGCCATATTGGGGGTTGGGGAGATGAAAGACAAACCCTGCGTTTGCGGTGAAGAGATCGTGATTAAACCGATGATGACCTTGTCATTGACCTTTGATCATAGGATCGTTGACGGAGCACAGGCAGCCTTATTTTTGAGGCAATTAAAGGAAATGATCGAAAACCCCTTCATGCTTTTGACGTCACTGAAATAGCAGTTCAGCAAATAGCAAGGAAAACTAGAGCAAGAAAAATAAGTGTAGGGGCAAAAAGTTTAAGCTCAAAGTCCCTACACTTATTTACATGACAAAATCGCGTGCCAGGAGGCAGGCGCCCCCCTTTAAAGGAGCGCTAATCGGGCAAAGTTGCAGTTTTTAAGCCCTTTTTCGTCAATTGCCCCAGCAATTTGCCGCTAAATTTTAAAGCAGATTTGTCATCCCCGTTATGGCGTTGATTAACAGGCCATCGGGATCTATGCCCGGTAAATCTTTTCCAACGTCAAGGGTGCTCAAGACCGACCGGCCTATAACGTATCGTCCCTCCACACCTTTGCTTTTGGTCCTTAGCCCCCACAGGTTATGAAAGACGACGACCCTTCCCCTGTAAGATCCAGCATACAACATTACATGCCCGGGTTTATATAATATGCTTGCAAAGGGAGTCCCACCTTCTTTTATGGCCTTTTCTTTTTGAAGAGGCGTTAGACCTTCAAGGGAAATGAAAGTCCCGCTTTTTGCCTGTGCACTTGAATTTCTTGGCAGCCATATGCCGAAGGGCAAAAAGAAATCTCTCGTAGTTGCCGAACAGTCCCTTTTGCCGTACATTCCTCCCCAGCCATAGGTTTCACCCATCATCTCGTCTATCAAGGAGGCGGCATTCCATTGACTAAATTCAATTGGCCATCTTTTTGCAAAGTCCCTCGGCAAGCGGACTGCCTCAAGCGTTGCAAGCCCCGCCTCGTCTTTGCCCGTTGGCACCAAAAGCTCCAGATCATATAATAATACTTTATTCAGAGGAAAAAGAGACCCTATTTTGACGTTGAAGATAAAAAGGTTTCCTTTGCTGACGACTTTGTCGTCCTTTACTATTACCGCAAGCGGCAAAGGCATGTATCTATCGATGAAGCCTTCGTTAACGTAAGCGATTTTTCTGGAGTCAATCCAACCTGCGGCAAAAGAGGTCTCCACATAAGCAAACGAATTGTCACGGCTGAAATGAGAGATTCTAATCGGTTCTCCGGGGTTCACCCGGGAAACTTGCCCGTAATCGAAAGGGTACCCTTCGCCCGGAAGTTCAGGTGACAGAAATATCGGATCATGAGTGGGAAAGGCCCTTAGCGAGCCTTCGGCTATGGTTATGCCCGGTGCGTTTATATCTTTAAATGCCTCGATGTGCGCCTTGCTGTAAATTTCGTCAAACCACCTTTTTTCTCGCGGTCTTTCATTTTCCCCGTAAACCTTGCCGGGCAAGTAAGCGTTAAAGGGCCACAAAAGGTCGTCTTTTGAATGCCTGAAATCTCCGGACCAGGGCAGGAAAAACCGGTCTTTTGCGCCACTTGCGCGGTTGTTTTGCTCATCCTTTGACAGCAAAGGCATGGCATAGTCACTTTTTAGATAGTAAAAAGGGTTTTGTGAAACCTTCGGCGTCAGTTTTTCGAAGGCCAGAGCTTTCAGGGGACAAAAACATAAAATTAAAAGAAGACCTACAATAAATTTCATGCGATAACTTTTCATTTGCCTTCCTTCACCGCCTTTCAAAGGCAATAAGTAACAATGGCGCCTGTTTTGATGCAAAAAATTTTTCTTTGTCATCAGTTAAGCCGTCGTTACTGCATTTTAGGAAAATTTACAAGTTTTTTCAAGCAAACTTTTGGCCAAGACATCGTTCATACATACAGGTGTAGAATAAGTATAAAGCCACTGAAGTTACTGAGGGTCGATCATTAAATTTTTTATATATCTCGTATCGTGAGGTGTTTGTTTCATGAATAGACGATGCTTCGTAGTTAACTTAAAGGGACTTATAGGCTACGGCGAAGGACTGGTTTTGCAGGAAAAAGCCTTTGACAAGGTTGTTTCAGGAAAAGCTGACGGCATACTTTTGTTGCTCGAACACAAGCCCGTTTTTACCATAGGAAGGTCCGGCGGGAAGGAAAACCTGCTCGTCGATGAAAAATATCTTAAAACCGCGGGGATAGAGCTGTATGAGACGAACAGGGGAGGAAATATTACCTATCATGGTCCGGGGCAGATCGTGGCTTACCCGATCTTTGACTTGAAGAATTGGAAAAAAGACCTTCCCTGGTACGTCACGTGCCTTGAGGAAGTCATAATCAATGTGTTAAAAGATTACGGCATAAAGGCGGGCAGAAAGCCCAAATACAGGGGCGTTTGGGTCGGCGACAAAAAGATTGCAGCCATCGGCATAGCCGTGGCCAAATGGATAACGACACACGGTTTTGCCTTTAACGTAAAAGTAAACAAAGACCATTTCAACTTCATAAATCCCTGCGGAATAACCGAGTTTTCCGTTGTCTCCCTTGACGATTTCGTTAAAGACGTAAACTTTGACGAAGTGATGGAAAAGGTAAAGGATAACTTCTCAGTGGTCTTTGACACCAACTTTAAGGAAGCTTCAAGAAAGTGGCTTGAAAGCAATTAAACAGCAAATTGGCAGCGGTTTTGCGGGCTTTTTGTCGTCACTCCGATTCCAGCCCAACCAAATAACCGTATTTTTCGATGAAGTCCTGGGGCGTCATGTTGGCGATGCGGGCCATCTTGTTGACGAAGAATTTTGACTCAAAGTCATCCCGGGTGAGCCTGATCATGTATTCTCTGGCTATGCGGTACTGCAGGGAGTTAATGTCAACGGTTCTTATCTTCATCTTGCCTGTCGTGGGATCTACGATGTCATCGAACATGATAGGGGTTAATTGGTTATTTTGTATCGTTATTATTGCGTTGGTGCCGCCGTCTGCCAAAAACTTAAAGGCTCCGTAGCCTAAGTTGCGCGTGTATTCCACGTCGAAGGGGTTCGGGGGAGCACACCTTACCTCGTATCCGATTTCTTTGTTCTGAACGGATATGGGAATGTCCATCTTCTTGAGTTCGCCGTTGAGCTGTCTTTTCAGCACGTCGGAGAAGTTGATCTCGGCGTAGCGAACATGGCCATATTCGTCTTTTTCTATGGAATCTATGGCTGACAATTCGTGGGACGACATCTTTGAAATTAACCCTTCCGCGGCCACTATCACGCCGTGGTCTCTTTCTAAGGCTAATCTTTTTATGATCGTGCCGCTCATGATATCAATGACGTGTTTCAGGCTTATGGTCTCGCCCTCGAATTCCTCTGGAATGATGGTAAGCGTGGCGCTTGCACTTTTGCCGATCCCTAAGGCCAGATGCCCGCTGACTCGGCCCATTGTGACGACCAAAAACCAACGGCCCATTGTCTTTGCGTCTTCCATGAGGTTCATGACGAGTTCGGCGCCCAAGGCCCTGGCCGTTTCATAGCCGAAAGTAGGAAGGCCCTCCGGCAAGGGCAAATCATTATCTATGGTCTTTGGGACGTGGACAAAGCGTATGTTGAGCCCTAGCTTTTCTCTTGCAAACTCGGATACTTTATGTGCGGCGTAGGCGGTATCGTCTCCTCCGATGGTGACTATATGGGTGACTCCCAAGTCAACGAGGTTTTCTACAACTGTTCGAAGGATGGCCTCGCTTTTGGTGGGGTTAAAACGAGACGTCCTGATTATGCTTCCTCCTTCTTTATGGATGCGGCTTACCATGTCGATAGTGAGGGGGATGACTTTTTTGTTGGCGGTGGCTAGGTGGGAAAAGCCGTCGTAAATGCCCAATACGTCCCAACCGTTGTTTCGTGCCTCTATGGTTACCGAAGCTATGACGTTGTTTATGCCAGGAGCAGGTCCACCTCCGCAAATTATCGCCAAGGTATTGCCCTGAAAATTCATGTTTCTGTGCCTCCTTTTGTGCAACTGCTTTATAGATCATAACAAGTTTATCGTATTTTAACTACGTTTCTTTATTCTGTCCATGTATCAAGTAAGATTTTGACGTTTCTATTCCGGATCGTCCTTAATAGTTAATATCTTCTGCGTGCACGAGGAGGGGAATGCAACAGCAAAGATCAAAGAGATGGTTTAAGATAGTTAGGGATGGATGGCAAGATGAATAAAAAGTTGTTGATCATATATGAAGCGCTTTTAAAACATTACGGCCCACAAGGCTGGTGGCCGCTGACGAGTCTTGTCGAAGAAGGAAAAGATGGCGGCTATCATCCTGGAGACTACGATCATCCAAAAACGGAACTTGATGCATATGAGATCATAGTTGGGGCGATACTGACTCAAAACACATCTTGGTCGGCCGTTGAGCGGGCGATTCAAAATTTAAGGCAAATAGGCGCCCTTGATCCTCATGCATTGCTTTCTTTAAGTGATAGCGAGCTTAAAAGAGCCATAAAACCCGCAGGATTTTATAACCAAAAAGCACTATACTTGAAAGAAGCAACGAAG
>Ga0209537_1000553_pt1 | contig 45683 bp, 51 predicted proteins | sample BioPla4DNA1_FD_187698 | JGI IMG/M metagenome (GOLD analysis project Ga0209537, IMG submission 187698) | Biogas fermentation microbial communities from Germany - Plant 4 DNA1 (SPAdes) (version 2) | ecosystem: Engineered > Bioreactor > Anaerobic > Digestate | place: Bielefeld, North... | reverse complement strand
ATTAGGTGGTTTTATTGTGTTGCCATTTTTTAATTTTCTAATGAAAGATAGCAACAACGAAACTTTCAAAATTTTTTTCTAAAATTACTTGACTTTAATTAGCTGGTCTTAAATAATTTGCCATTTTAATGCCACCCAAAATGCATACAAACATGCGAAAAAACCTTCTTTTATCAAAGATGTGCGAAGTTTATTACAAGCAGAGCCGTATATCAAGTTTTCAAAGAAAATTGACAGGAGTATGTTAGGTGATTATAATCCCGCTAGATTAATGTACCAAACATTAATACTTTCCAGAGAGGGAGTGATGTTTGTGGGAAAAACAAAATTAACTTCGGAAAAATCCAGTAGATTGCTTATTTTGCTACTTGGATTACAACACACATTCACCATGTTCGGTGCAACTATACTTGTACCCATACTAACAGGACTGGACATCTCTGTTGCTCTTTTCACGGCTGGTCTTGGAACTCTTCTTTTTAATCGGATTACAAAAAATAAAATACCCGTATTTTTAGGATCTAGCTTTGCGTATATCGCAACTATAAAGTTGGCAAGCGAGAGATATGGAATGGAATATGCATTAGGTGGAATATTTTGCGTAGGTCTAGTTTACTTGCTTGTTTCTTTATTAATCTACCGGATTGGGATTGAAAAAGTAGTTAAGCTCTTACCTTCATATGTAACATATCCACTTATAATTGTAATAGGTTTAAAATTAGCTCCAACTGCTATTGGGATGGCACAGGAGAACTGGATTATTGCAATACTGTGTGTAGCTATTATGATTCTAATTTCCCATTACGGTAAGGGGTTTGCAAAAACAATTCCTGTATTAATCACCCTTATATTTGGATATATCCTGTCACTTGCTTTCTTTGAGTTAGACTTCACACAACTTGACTACCGCATCTTTGGTTTACCAAACTTTACTTTCCCCAAATTTAGCCTTGATGCAATTCTTCTAATGTTGCCTATTTCTCTGGTAACCATATTAGAACACATCGGTGATATTGAAAGCATTTCAGTAGTAACCGGAAAGGATATCAAAAAAGAAGTAGGACTTCACAAAACTATACTTGGAGATGGTCTTGCAACTTCCCTTGCTGCTCTTTTTGGCGGACCTGCTAATACAACATACTCTGAAAACACAGGAGTATTAGCTCTTACTAAAGTATTTAACCCTGCAATAATGGTAGTTGCCGGTGTTTTTAGTATTATTCTTTCTTTAAGTCCTTTTGTTGCAAGTCTATTGTCATCAATTCCTTCGGCAGTCATTGGAGGAATATCAATTGTACTATTTGGCATGATAGCAGGTACAGGAATCCGGGGAATGAAAGAAGATAGCAGTCCAATGACTAATAAAAAAGTTATAATAAGTGCAATTGTTCTAGTGTTGGGGATCGGAATAGAAACAATTGCGATAGGTCCTGTTAACCTAACTGGTATGAGCTTGGCTGTTATAGCCGGAATCATTCTAAACCTAATATTGCATGAAAATGAAAAAGATAAGCCCTGAAATTACTTCAGGGCTTTATTATCATTCTTCTTGGTTATTTTCTTTTACTTATCATTTTAAGCGCTAAAAGCAGTACGCTTATAACTGCTATATATGGAATTGAGCGTGCTACGGAAACTAAACACTCTTTAATAATCTCCATTACTTTATTTGTTGATTTTAAGTACTCTGATTTCATTCTTTGCCAAAGAGTAGCGGGTTCCTTTGCTTCTTCTTTTATTTCTTTTACCTCATAAAGATCAATTACAACTTTACGATAATCTACCATGTTATCCCACTTTTGGAGTGCACCAGTATGGTATTCAATTTGATAACGAATATCTGATAATCTTTGCTCAAGGGTTATAATGTCTTGAAGGCTTTCCGCTTCTGATAAGAGTTTAAGTATTCTTTCCTCTTGAACTTTTAGGGTTTTTAATCTTGTTTCTGTGTCGTAGTATTGACCAGTAACATCTTCCCCTCGTATTTCTTCGTTATTAATTGTGCCAAGCTCCCCTAGCTTTGAAATAAAGTCCTCAAAGTCTTTGCTTGGTACCCGTATCTCAAAATGCGCTTTCCTTTTAATATTGGAGTTCTCATCTTTTTTTACACCGCTTCTATTGGAATTTTCTATGTATCCGCCAATAGAACTAATTGTCCCAGTGATAGTATCTGCTGCTTTATCAAAATCAAGGGTTTCTACACTAATATATGCTGTTTTAACTATTTTTCGATTTGGTGCCACAACAGGAGATACATTATCTTGAGGGTTATCTGGCTTTGGTACTGGTTTTATTATGCCGGAAAAACCTGCCTCACCGGGAGCCATATCACTAACACCTACACTACCCAATGGTCTCTTTTCTTTAACCGGTACGTTAGTACCGTTTACTGTTCCAGATAAGCCCGCTTTGCCGAGAGACTTATCCATGATGCCAATACTGCCTGATGCCTTCTCTTGTTTAACTGGCAATTCACTAGCATTATCTGTATCAGAGAATCCTGTACCACTAGGAGCTAAATCCAAAACCCCTATACTTCCTAGATTTTTATAGCTTTTTGCTGTACATCCTCCAGTAACAAGCATTGATATAACCAAAATAAACAACATTGTTTTTAACGTTAACTTCATAACATCATCTCCTTCTCGAAAAGTCCATACAAGCGTAACGGGCTAAAACAGATTTTTCAAGAATTAAAAAAGAGTGCGATTAAACGCACTCCAAGCCTTTAATGGTTATATAATACTTTTTAGTAGGCATTTACTCTATTCTTCATCTTGTGTCTCTATTGTTATCTCCTCAATAGTACTTTTCATATTTTTTTGTTTTACTAAAAAGCTTTTGTCAGCTATTCCTCCAAGATAAGGACTATGTGTACACATTATTACCTGTCTGCCAAATGTTTTGCTCATCTGTTTTAAAAACTTTCCTACCTTCTCTTCATACTCAAAACTAACCATTTTTGAAGGTTCATCAAGTATTAAAGGACCATGTAATGTAGGCTTCATTGATTGAAGCATATTACAACGCAGAATTAGGCTAACTGTATCAGCTATGCCTCCACCGTGTTCTTCCTCGATATCCATACCATCTTCTATTGGCTGACCGTCATAGGTGATTATAAATTCCGTATCAGAACGGTTATCATTAATATCGGAGAATTCTATATGGAATTCTAATTCCTCATCAAACACATACTGTAGTCCGTTTGTAACAAGTTCTTCCATTTCCTGCTTGGCCATATTCTTGCCGTATATAGAACTTTCAACAATCAGCAGTTTTGCTTTATTTAAGGTGTCTATATCGGATTCAAGTTCTTCTATCTTTTTATTAAGACTTTCCCTTTCTTTCAAGAGTTCCTCATACTTGCCTTTTTCGATAAGGAAATTTTCTTTAATCTCTTGAAATTCATTTATTAAGAATGTATTATCCATACTATCTTCTCCCTATAGTCCCATTTGGGATCTCATTTGTTTTAATTCCTCTATAATCATATTAAGTTCTTGGTTAACCATTTCAAGGTCTTGATCTAGAGTTCTAGGATCATAACCTAGTTTCATAATCTCTTCTTCTTCCTGTTTCAGTTGCTTTTCAAGTTCTTCCAGCCTTGTTTCGGCTTTAAGTTTAGTATTCTTACCGTGTTCTATAAACTCGCCAATCTTTTTAAGTTCTTCCTCTAAAGAGTTATTTCTATATGCCATATTTCCATTATTAGCTTTCATTACACTACCTCCATCTTTATTGTTAATATCTCTTCCATCTTTTCATCTGTTATCTCTTCATTACAGAATGGACATCTGCCAACCTGCTTTAACAGTTCCTTATATTTTCTACCTGCTTCGCCTAAAGCAAGGTCTTGATTTTTTATATATTCCCTACCCTTTGTTATTCTGCCTTTTATGTCTTTAAATCTATTGTTGTATTTTTCTAACGTCTCTAGTACTAACATAAGTTCTTCAGCCTTTTTAAGTTTTTCTTCTAATTTTTCGATACCTTTAAAGCTATTAACCTGTCTTTTAAGCATGTTACACTCTTTACGAATATTAGATATCCGCTCCAGTTGCTTTATAGCATCTTCTTTCTTTTTTTCTAAAGCTCTCTTTTTATCATAAGTTTCCCGTGCTCTATCAAAGAGTAGAGTCATGCTATCAATGTCAATATATTTATCAATAACCATATTGCAATTATCTAGAGCATTGCGTACATCCCTGATTTTATTAGCCAGAGTAGTTAATTGTCTTTTCTGGTTAGATAGGTTAACAGCTTTTAAGTACAATATTTCCATTTCGGAAAGAGACTTTGATTTTTCTATTATCTTTTTGTTATGCTCTATTTCTGCTTTAATATCATCTATTCGTGATTTAGCCTTCTTCATAATAGAAATATCTTCATTTATTTCTTTCAGCCTCTCGATAAGCTCACCATATCTGTTGATTAGCTTTTCTTTTTTGTCTATATCTTTATACTTCTCTAGCTTTTTCTCATTTTCTTTTAACTGACCTGTAATCTCTCTTATACTGGAATTTGTACTATTTATTTTTTTCTGTATTTCCCTTTCTGCAGCATCCAAAATATTGGTCTTTATTAAGCTACCGATTGCTTTGCTTTTTATTGTCCCGGACTCGCTAATTAGAAATGGAGCATCTAGCTGTTTACTCTGGTTTAAAGCAAAAGTTTTATTTACATCAATTTGTGTTTTAACCACACCTGTTGCCTCAAGCACCTTGTCAGGGATTTGGCCAAAGTTTTCAAATTCATGGAGGGTTCCATCAGGTTCCCATACTTTATAGATATTCTTATCTGGTCTACTTCCTTGTCCTATTATTCTAATCCGCTCCACTACATAGCCATCGGACATTTCGCCTATGACACGACATTCTTTAGCACCACGTCTAACATAGCGGTTTCCTCTAGGTTCGTTATAAAATAGTAATGCTAATGCTCTTAATATATTAGTCTTACCTTTGCCAGATTCTCCAACAAAAGCATTAATACCTTTATCAAATTCAATCGTAACATTTTCGTAACTGCGGAAGTTTATTAGCGTTAATCGCTTTAAATATTTAATATATCCCAAATCTTTGGCATAAAGTGTTTGTGGTTCTAATAGTTGTTGCATTCTGGTTATTTCTTCTATTGCAGTTTGTACCACTTTTTCAGGTAACTTTTTGTTCTCCCATAGCTTTCTTATAATTTCCTTTATATCTATGGAATCGAACCTATGATCTTGCTTCATTCTCTTTACAAAGTTTGTGTTTTTAGTTCGTCTTGCTATTTTTCTTTCTATCTCCGTTCTATCTAAAACTTCATTCCCCGGTCTCGCTGTTTTTAGAGGTATAAGCTCATATTTAATACCTTCTCTGTCAATGGTCACCAATACAACTTTCGGTATCCTGTCTATTTCTTTTAGGTCTGATGTTCTTCTAACCATGGCTCCCGGATTAATAAATATCTTGCCGTCTACTTCTACTGGATCAAACCCTATATGGTAATGGGCTCCTAGTGTCATATCTGCCAAAGTATGTTTTATCTGATCTATAAAAACTGTTTTTGCTCCCGGGATGAATGCCTTTGGCATAAGCATACCGTGAGGAACATGCACCGCATAATCAGCATCTTTATACTTAATTACATAATCTTCTTCTATGTGTTCATAATCCATCCCGTAGTTTGAAGCGGTTCCTGTAAGCTGAAGAGTTAGACCTTTGTTTTCTATTATTACCCTATCTTTCTCTGGGTGTATTAATAAATGAAAAAGTCCTGATTTAGACAGTAACCCTAACTTTGATTTGCGGAGCTGACCTACATTGTTACCAAAAGTGTCATGTCCACCAGGAACTACAAAGATGGGAACTCCTGCCTTGACATATATATCTGCAACCCTGCCAGCGTATAGGTCAGTTACATCTGGCCTATGAAAGAAATCCCCGCCAATTAGCATAAAGTCTATATCATGTTGCCAACCTAATTCCACGATTTCCTGTGTCTTAATCAGTGCTGTTTCCACCAAATTGTCCTTCCTGTTTTCAGGAGATGAGGCGTTATAGTGTGTATCTGTAAAATATATAAAACGGATAAAATCATTTCTGCCATCAAGTTTAAATACTGACTCTACCCCACAAAACTGGTTCTTCTTAATTTTATCTCCCAAATCAATCTCACTCCTTAAGCGTACATCTATGTTTATTTTATCGCATTTTTCCTAATTTGTCCATTTATTCGCTATATTGTTCTAAAAAAAGAGGATGGGTTGCCATCCCCTTGTTTTAGTCATACATGTCTAGTTTGATACCTTCACCAAATATTTGCACCACTTCATTTAACAAGGCTATGGTTTCCGGTATATTAAGACGGTCTTCAATTATCCTTATTTTGATTAGATGTTCCTCTTTTTTCATTATACTCCCGACAGGTTTTTCTAAACTCCTCGGGATATTTTGATCCGGCATAAAAATATCATACACTTCTCTACCCTCATCATGCATACAAGGTCTAATTTCAAATATTGTTTGCATATATTTCTCCTTTCTTTTTTAAAATAGCAAGTTGCCTTCTTTATCTCTCAATCTTCAATAGCTTGATATATCGTATAAACAGCAAACTAGATCTTCAAGAAATCTTTTATGGCCATAAAAAAATGATAGTCCGAAGACTATCACTTTTTCATTTATCAATTTTCTTCATCCGGGACTTGTATCTCCCGAATTTTTTTAATGCTACTTAATTCCCCTTTTTTAAGGTTGATGGTGATCTCAACAATATTCCCTTCTCTTATCACCCAATCAACCGGATAATCAATGCATGACTTAATAGTACCTACAAATAATTCTGGATTGTTCAACCCTTGCATCCAAAAAGTATATTTATATATAAATCCAAGTATTTCTTTTGATAAGATCTCTGTACCGTTTTGATTAAGTGAAATGCCTATTTCTAATTTTCCTGCATCATTTGTTCTGTGCATTGCTTGTATCGGCATATCAGGCTCAATCAGACCACTAGCACCTGCCAGTTGTATTAATTCTTCTATTTCAAGTCTTTCTCTTTTTGTAATTTCCATTTATATCTCCTGCCTTCCTTATGACCACAAATTTATTACTCTGAATGTTTTTATAATATAACCTCCTATCATATAATTCAAGATATTTCTTCCATTTTGGTTTGGTTAAGTTATCTTTTGTTGCTGCAGAATTTGATTTCTGCTTGTAGGTAAATATAATTTACCCGTATAACAATAAAGGAGTGAAATACGCATGAAACACGAATATACTTCTATTGCAAAATTACAAGATACTTTGCTACAAGCCTTATGTATAAGATATGGCACCGATATAGAAGAGATAGCATTTTCTGCATTATTCTTAAGAGCCTGTACTGTATATGGTACAGATGAATTAGATTTAGAACTAAAACTACCAAACTATTTAGTAAAAGAACTTAATTTACCTTCTATAGAAGGCAGAATACAATTTGAAGGGACATTTTTTAGTATCAATGATTTTTCAGAAAGCGAAGATTCTATAAGTGGGATTTTAAAATACTGGCTTGAGACTTTTTTATCTACATATACAACTTATAAAGGAAATGTCATAATGAAAAAAGAACGGCTACTGATGTTGTTTGGTGAAATCGAAAAGGAAGTAAAAAGCAAACTGAAAGAACCCAAGCGTTCACCCAATTATCATAAAATAAGAGAACGAATGATGTTTTCTATAATAAATAAACGACTAAACCTTTCTCCCATACCACCGGAGCCAATTGATGGAATATATTATCCGCCGGAGCATCCCCCCTTCTCATTAGATATTAGTGATTTTAATGAGGATTTAACGGATATAAAAAACCTGTCTCAAAATTCTATAACAGAAAGCACACTAGAAGAATTTTTATTCTCTAACCTAGATTGCATTGAAAGTGGGTTAAAACCTATTGCAAGACAAATGAAAGTGAGTGGCGGGAGAATTGATATTCTGGCTGAAGATAAGAAAAAGAATCTAGTTATATTAGAGCTAAAAATTTCAAGCAATCCTGTTGATTTGCTCTGGCAAGCGGTCTACTATCCCCTTGCAATCAAACGAAAATTTTATAACCGGAAAATCCGTATGATGACTGTAGTTCCTTATTTAGAACCACATATTCTTGAACCATTACTAGAGGTTGGGAATGTAGAAATTGTATACTATAAATCACATGTTATTAATAATGAGATTAAAAGACTCTCATGTAGCCGACCAGTTAAATTATAGGCTGCAGGAGTGATGTGTAATAATAAAGCCTATAATTGTCTATCGTTTAATAAGAAGAGTGCTTGATACTCTTCTTTTTTTAATGCCCTTTCACCACCATAAATGATTTGCCAGCTATATTAGTTTATTTCGCTAACAAAATAATAGAGTATTTGCTTTTAATTTTTCTATTAATCTAATTTTAACTTGATACCTTTAAATGCTTTAACTATCATCGATGCATCATAGATTAATAATGTTTTATTCGAAGAAAGGAAGGAATAAATATGCCTAATTGGTGCAGTAATGCCATTGTTTTAACAGGAAGAGCTGAAGTTCTTAAAAAGTTTGATGATCAATTTAAAGCTCCAGCAGAAAGGTTTAGTGGAGGAACATTGTATACTGCCAAAGATTCGTTCGAGCCAGAGGAAGGCTGGGTTACCTATAAAGCCGAGCCTAATGGAGAAGACAGACTTAAAGTACATTATATTAATGAGGTTGTTAAAGAAGAGGGCTACACGTTTAGCAATTTTATACCTCTTACACGGGATGTTTTTTTAAATGGCTGGTATGATTGGAGTGTAGATAATTGGGGCACGAAATGGGACTGCGGTAAATATGTATCCGTTACTGGTCTCGAAGATGTTGACAAAGCTATAGAGGAAAATAAACCAGATAAAGAACTGACTTTGTGCTACAGCTTCCAAACAGCTTGGTCACCCTGCACACCTGTAGTTGCTGAAATGGCTAGACAGTTTCCAAATCTATTGGTAAAACACGATTTTGTTGAAGAAGGTTGTCAGATAGCTGGGATTGATGAGTATGAAGATGGTGTGTTAGTGTCTCAAATTTATCCAGGTCCACAAGAGAATTTTAGAGAGTTTTTATTCAATTACTTCAATGAAGAATTCATAAGATGTGGCGATTGCAATGAGCTGATTTATGAATGGGAACTTGATGAACCAGAAGATAACATATGTCCCAACTGCGGTTCGAAAAAATTAGAAAGTGCATAATCTATTAAAAAAGGTGTCTATTAGACACCTTTTCGCTTCATTGAGGTATTAGTTAATGCTTTGGATTATAGTGTTGATGATGTCTGTTTTCCCGCCTAACATCTCCATAATATCAAATGTATTGCTTTCATCAAATACTGGCATCTTTACTTCCGCTTGGTTTATTTCCTTTAAATCAAGGACAAATGACATATTTACATCATCACCTGTTATAGTCCATGAGGACTTGTATATAATCATATCTTCTTTATTAAACATTATAGAGTGAGTGAATACCGAATCCTCTGATACTTTATCATCAAATAGAGAATAAATCTTTTCTAAATATTCTTCTTTAGTCTTATTCGCTCTCTTTGCTTCATTTTGAAGTGCTTTGCTGTTGTCGTATATTGCATCCACGAGACCTTTATATAACTTTACAAAGGATTGTCCATCTAGGGTTAGCATTACCTTTGTGTACTCATTTTCATCTGTTATATTCCAACCCTTCTTGGGAAGATTTTTGTTTAGATAGTCCTTTGTTATCCTGATTATCTTCTCTTTTTCTTCTGATGCTTTTTGCAAACCAGCAGCTTCACTATCCGAAAGTTTTTGCACCTTATTCATATCAGTTTTAAGATAGTCTACTGGAATTATTGATTTTAGTTCTTGTGGCAAGGCGAAATATAATATGCTGTTTTTGTTATCTATATAGAATGTAAAGTTATCTATAGGCATACCTTCCGAACTTTTTGGCATTTTGATTGACATATATGTATTGTTTTCATCAAATGCCCCTTCAGTCCTTAACTCTTTTTGGAAACCTTTTGACCGATCAGAAAGGCTTAAGCTAAACTCTACACTTTTTACATCTGTATATGCTTCATGAGCATCTACATATAATTTTTTTGCACCATCATCTTTAGAACACCCAACCACAGATGCTATAAGTACTATCAGGACTAGTAAAATGGTGGCCTTTCTTACCATATATTTCATGTACATCACCCCATACTTCTTTTTTGTAGATTGTATATATGTAGAACCAAAATGTCAAATATTGTTCGTTTTGTCCGTTTATTCATGTTTAATCCTTCTTGCGTTTCTTTTTTGTTTTATATTAGCAATTTAACTACTACTAATTCTATATTTGAGGTGATTGCATAATAATAATATACGCTTGCCTATTTTCCTCCACTAAAGAATAATTAAGGGACTCTATTTTTGAGTCCCTTTAATCTTATTCTATAGATTTTACTACATCTGCACCCACAGTTATTAATTTATACTGTGCAAACATATTCATTAAATCCCCATTATGGTTTTCGCTGTCGAAAGTATCTATCATGTTTGCTGGTACAATAAAGGTAGATTCCTTATTTTTGCGATCAAAGTCCGCCTTTTGAGCAAGTACAAATTCCAAAACACAAATGTCTGAACATACTCCTACCACGATAAAGGTATTTATATTTGGATTCTCCTTTAGCCATGCTTGATACTTATCTTCCAAGTAACCATTAGTTGAATTCTTTTCTATAAGTTTGTACCCACCCACAACCTTTATTTCATCAACTATTTCCGCTTCCAATGTTCCTTTCAGACAATGCTCTCCATAGGCTTTTAGTTCTGTTGAATCTTTCGTATGTGTATCAGCAAATGCTATTATTGGGATATTTCTCTCTTTGGCTTTTCTTTGTAACTTCACTATTGGTTCTATTAAAGCCACTGCCCTAGGACTTGATAAAAGTCCTGTCTTTGTAAAACCATTTACCATATCTATGATTACAAGTGCAGTTTTATTAGGATCTAGTTCATCCAATTGTCTGGTTGGTAGATTATTCAATCTCTTCCCTATATCAATTAATGCTGTTATATGTTTATTAGTTAGATTATCTATCATTCATCTCATCTCCTTTAATTTAGAATTCATCATCTTCCCATTCTGGGTTAAATCTATAGGCTGTTGCTGGTCTATATGCACCTATCTTTATTTTTTCATTTGTTTCAACAACCATCTTTGCGGTCTGCTCTATTCTTTTGCGGAAGTTTGAATCTATCAGGTCTACTCCTAAAATACCCTCATATGCTTTTTGTAGCTGTCCTATTGTAAAAAGTTCAGGCATCAAACTGAAAACTATTGGTGTATGCCAAACTTTTTTTCGTAGTCTAGCTACTCCGTAGCTTATTATTAATGCGTGGTCAAAAGCGAAGCCAACAGATTCCACCAATTCTCGTTTAACTTTTGATACACCATTTTCAACTGATTTTGTTTCTTTTATAATGGCTGAAAGCACCTCATCATCACAAGACAACTCTAACTTGTATTTTCTCTCAAGTACATATCCTGTTTCCTTAACTTCTTTTGTTTCATCATACTTTATAAAGTCCACTTTAAACCATTTAGCATCATCAGCATCACTACTAGCTTTTATATCGAGTTTTGTACTATCAACAAGTGCCATGTAACTAATACTAATTATTTGTGTTCTTGGATCTCTACCCAAGTCACCAAAAGCATAAAGCTGCTCAAGATATACATTTCCTATATTGGTTTCTTCTTGTAGTTCCCGAATAGCAGCCTGTTCTAAACTCTCTTTTTTGGTAACAAAACCTCCGGGTAACGCCCATTTACCCATGAAGGGATGATCCCCTCTTTTAATCATTAGAATATGTAGGTTTTTATCAGGAAGTTTTCTAGGATTAATCTGTTCATCATCCAAAAGTGTGAACAGTAATATATCTGCTGTTACAGATGGCATTTCGTCTATGTAATCTCTTGGGTTATATTTTTCAAGAAACTCTTTCTCCGTTAGTCCATCTTTGTTTCTTAAGCCTTCCATTTTTACCACCTCTTTTACATTGCACTTAACATTCGTTACTTCCTATCTTTTAGTTATTATCTAAAGAATACTATGTGCCAAGTAAGAAGTCAATCTTTTTTACTAAAATATTTCTGACAAATAAAACACTATATATATAGTAGAAACTCGTCCATGAAATAGGAAATAATAAAAGCCCTTCAGTTAAAAATTCTGAAAGGCTTGTTTTTATCTTGAAATTAATCTTCGCTTTCTTTTTGTTCTTCTCTAATCCCATTCCATCTATCTCTAATTGTTTCTGCAGCAATACCAGAAAGAATTACAACACCATCATCACAAAAGATAACAGCACGTGTTTTCCTTCCATTACTACAATCAACCAGCTTTCCAATTTCCCTTGCCTCTTGTATCTTCCTCTTTATAGGTGCAGAACCCGGAGGCATAATAAGTATAATTTTAGATTTATTAACACTTGTGTTAAATCCAATGCTTACTAGTTTGTCCATTAGCATCACCTCTTTGATGTTGTTATGTCTAGAAACTAGGGTTAGCTGGAATATTAATAACACTAATATGCTAATGCAAGTTAATTTTCTTTAATTAAGCATTTTATCTTACAATTATGCTTAAAATAGTCTATATAAAAAAGGTGCTGGCAATCCAGCACCTTGATTTCTTTAAAGTTCTGCTACTACCTTTTCCGTCCTTGTACGTCTAACCTGTCTAGTATCAATATCAACTTTTGCGCTAGGACTAATATCCACATTGGAACGGATATGACGCATAAAGTTTGTTTCTACAACATTAGTAGTTTCAAGACCTATGTTTCTAACTTTCCGAGGTTGACCGCCAAGGTCAACGATAGCCTTTCTTGTTTCGTGTGCAATGGCCTTCAAACATGCTTCTATCTTATCAATGTCTCTTTCCTTGACATCTACATCTAGTAGACTTTCAATTTCCCTGATATGAGTCGCCACATCAGGATTATCATAGAAGTTGAAGGCTTTCCCCTTCTCTACCATTCTCTGGAGTTGAAGGGCACTTCTACCCACTAGTTTTCCATTATTATTGTTAATGGACTGTAATACATCTGTTACTCCATTAAAAATCAGCTCACGAAGCTGTAGGTTTAGATCATTAAACAACTGATTCATCTTCTTTTGACGATTTTCTAGCTGTTGCTTACGAACAAACTGTTCCATTTCAGCTAGTTCCTGTGCTTGTTTGGAGGTTATTTCTTTCTGTTCCTCAAGGAGTTCAATTTTTTGTTTTTCAGCTGCCAGTAAGGAAGGCATTGGGATATAAAATGCCTCATACTCAAAATAAAATGCTTCATCAAACTCCTCGGCTGTTGGGATCTCTACTTTTATTTTTTCTAGGAAATTGTCTATATACCATTGTGGTACTTCTTGATATAAAGACTCTTCAACAATCTGAATTATGGTACTTTCCGGCAAATTAGGGTTTTCTTTCCTTACACGGTTTTCTATATTATGAATGTATTGTGCATAGTCCCCATCAGTCCGTGCTTGGAATTTGCATTTTCGTACATATGCAGTTCTCGCTGCTTTTTCATATTGATTTAGTACCTCTATGATAACCATGTCGTACTCCGACATGAGTTCGTTTTTTGCTGCCATATACTCATCTCGAAGTTCCTGTAGTTTTTCATGTATCTTTTTGAAAGTAGTGTGAGGTACAAAATATCCCCACAGTGTCTTGTAGCTCCATTCAGCCAAATACTTTCTGGCTCTAGCTTCTATATTGTCAAACTTTTTAATATAGTAGGCAGGCAGAAGTCTTCTTCTTCCATAGTTTAAATACTCTGCCTCAAACTCTTTATATTCCTTTTCGGAGAGTCCATCTAGACCAATATCAGCCTTGTCTAGTTTTTGTTGGGCTCTCTTTCGACCAATATGGAGTTCCACAATAACTCCTTTTTTCAGGATGTCAGACATAAGGAACTCTGTTTTTACCTTAATGTCCGTACTGTCTACTCCCATTTGTTCTGCAAGTTCTTTTATCGCGCTATCAAGACCTTCTTGCTCAAATTGCTCCATAGCTTTATTTATTAACTCTTCTCGACTCTTTAACATTTCCTTCTTTTCCATCAAAGTTTCCTCCTTATATTTTTATTTAGCAGTACGGAAGGGGAAATATCCCCCTCCTAACTACATTTCTCTTTTGCCTCTTTGTGCTTTCATTCTAGATAACTTCTCTTCTAACTCTTTTCGATTATCCAACTCTTTTCTGTATTGTGGAGGTAACAAATCTTTATCGTTACACTCCTGTATGGCGAGATTTGTCATGAATTCGACGTCTGCTGTTGATGGACTGATTGCTTCTAACGCATATTTGAGGTCTTCGAAGGTGACAACATCTTTTTCATTGTCCTCCGCAACCTCTATAGCCTTAATAACTATAGATTCTATCTCTGCACCGGTATACCCCTCCGAGGCCTTGCCACAAACTTTAAACTCTTCCTCGGAAATTTCAAACTTCTGATTGTATTTCTTAAACATAGTCTTAAATATGAGAATTCTTTCGGGTTCTTCTGGCGCAAGAAAAGGTATTTTTTTATCAAACCTTCCAGCACGCCTTAATGCTGCATCCATTAAATCTGGACGGTTTGTTGCTGCCAAGAAGACCACCTTGCCTCTGTGAGAGGTATCGCCCATAAACTCCAACAACATTTTAAAAATGTTGTTGTTTACAGAACTACCACCATTTCCGCCTCTTTGTATAGCCTGATCTATCTCGTCTATGAAGACTATAGACGGGGCCAGTGCCTCTATACAACGAAGGGCTTTAGCAAGGTTTCGTTCACTGTTACCAACATACTGACCTAATATTTTGGACAGATCTAGGTTAACAAAGTTGAAACCAGCTTCTTTTGCTAGTGCTTTTGCCATAGCGGTTTTCCCTGTTCCAGCAGGTCCCGTAAATAAAACCCCCATAGGGACTCGCCTTGTATTACCTTTTCTAATTGGGTTAATAATGTTTCTTGTCAGAAAGGTTTTTACATGCTCTAACCCTCCTAGTAATTCAAAGCCATATGTGGGTTCTTCGATATCTATCACTTCTCCAAACTCGGAAGCGATGATATCATCTTTGCGCTCTTTTATAAGTTCCGCTGTTATTGGGATACCTTCCGCAAGTGCACGGAGTTTAATATCCTCAATGTTTATCTTGGATAGACCTGCTGTCATATTTGCGAATTGCTGTATGTCCACATCCAACTGAACTTCTTCACCGCTTTCCAGCATAAATTCAATAAACTTAAGACGTTCTTCAAAATTCGGGATCGGGATTTCTATTTGTTCCACCTTGCTAGATGCAGCTCTGATTGCTGGATGAATATCATTAATATTTCCAGTAATCATAAAAATGGGACTACCAATAGTGGCAAGCTCAACATCTCTACCCCATCTGATTAGGGTTGTTAAAATAACCCGATCATCAGGAGACATCATACTTATATCGCTGTTAGGAACTAGCGTTTCGGCGAAATCAATGATAACGCCTACTTTTAGTCCCTGTACCTCCGCTTTCTTAATAGTTTGTTCAATGAATGGCAAAGCCTCTACTGGGTTTCGAGGCAGAGCTAATTCTTCATTGGAACCGGTAGATCCTCCATTGACTTGTCTCAACATTGCAGTTATATCATCTTCTTGAGGAGAACCAAGTTCCATTAGCCTTGATAATATGTCTTCCATCTCTTTTCTGTCCTTTGCAGGATCCAGTTGGTTTAGCACTCTCTGACTGGGGAGTGTAAGTCCTGATGCTCTGTCATAAAGCAATATGATATCTCTTTTTTGTAAGACCTGAATTAAATAATCAGTTAGCAGATTGGAATTGTCTACATAGTCCGCTATGTTAAAATGTAGCAGAAACATATGCGCAATCCCCGATACATATTTCTTAAGCAACTCATCAATCCACTTCATGAATAACCTCTCCCTTTCCAATAATCTTTTTAACCTTACATAAATCAGTCGTGGTGGTGATGATCCTGACCTGTCATATGGAGATATTGGTGATGTACCTCATGAGTGCTTTCTAACATTCCTGGTCTGTCCGGTGCGTGTCGTTCTATTTCTCCTAGGTCTTCTAGTACAATCCCTTCTGCTTCAAGTGCTTTTAATACTTGTTGGAGTTTTTTCTGACCTTGGGAGAAAGTACCTTCTTGTAAATAAAATCCGATCCTTCCGTCTTCAGCTAAAATAATATTCCCTTTCACTCTACTCATCTTTATCCTCCTCTTTACATTCTTACATTGAGTACCGTGTTCTTGCCGATTACTGTTTGTTTGTCGATCTGAATTCCATTTTTCAGGAGAATTTTTATAATCTTCTCCTTCATTAATGCATTGGTCAGATCCTTAACGTAATCGGCTATCTGATTAAGATGCCATTTACTTAAATATCTTCCAGCAACCTCATTCCTTGAGATAAAAATACTCCCATACTTTCCATACTCCACCTCTATACCTCTACTCGTTACACTCACAATCTTGGGATCTGTGAGTCCAACCTTCTCTTTTAGTATCATTAATAAGACCTTCTGTCCCTGTTCACTCTCAAGCAACTCGGTAAAATTCCTTTCGCTAATCTGTGCAGACACAGTAGCGACTGCGTTACATGCCATTTAATTCCTCTCCCTTCTTTATCTTTTTGCCTATAAAAATGTGATGTGAATTTTATAGGACAAATAAATACCTTTATCCAAATTGATTTGTCACATTTATCTCATTAGCAAAGATACATTTCAAGTTTTTTGGTTCTTTTTGATTTGGACCCTAATAAAGGGTTGATATAACACAAAAGACAATAAGACATTTTGATCAAAAAAAATGGACACACCTACTAATGATGTATCCGAGTTCCTGTACACCTAACCGACACACACAATAGTGTACAGGAGAGGAGGGAGAACGTGACTACTAGGGGCGGTCACTAGCCTTATAAGCGAAAGGCTTATGCGCACAAATTTGAACTTGAGGCCAATAATCCCTAGTTTTATTGGCTACCTACTTTATAATAAATTGAGTTATTTGCAACACCGGCATTATAAATAGCTCAATGGCCATTGTCAAATAAAACACATAAAAAAATTCTCTCATCCTAGTTAGATGAGAGAATTCGTCGCTTTAGCGACTATAATATAAAGAAGGAAAAGAAGGAATTTAATTGAGTTCCCCATAAAGGGTTCCATTTAAGGCCGATTTTCGGATGACTCAAGCACCCTACTTTTCTACAATCTATAGATTATTAGCAATTGAATGCTTATCAGCTTGTTTTTTAATTTGTCTCTTTATAGTATTATAGAAAGTTATTGTATCTAAAATAGGGAAACCTATTTCTTGTCCCGTATTTGGATTTTTGAAGTTTAAGGATATTACCTTGTTTTCATTATCCTCCATAATGCTGGTTAGATCTTTCCATTTATATAATTGCTCTCTGTTACCCATAGAGACCTTTACCCCATTATCTTTTATCTTAACTACCAGCCTGCCGTTTGGCATGAAGAAGTATATGTATATGATAGATAATATTCCCACTACTGCTGTCCCAATTATGGTCTCTATACTATAAGTCCATGGGAACAAATAATTAAGAGTTATAATTAATACTACCCCAAACTTAATTGCTTTTTCTGCTACTCTTGCTCGATGCATTAATTGTACAAATGGCATTTTCATGTTGACATCTCCTTTTCTATATTCACTCTTTATTTACTTTATATTAACTTTAATTTATTGACACCTATCTTAAAAGAGTATCTTATACTTTCTTACCCTTATCTTGTGTCTATATTTTTATTATACACAATATGTAGTATGTCTTTACATTTATTTTTTTGTTTTTTTAAATTAATTTTATACCTTTTTTATGTTGTGTTTATATCTTCTATTATACACCAGATAGAGTATAGCTTTACATATATTTTTTCTATATATGTCCCATATTACCTTTATAAATCTTTGGTGATTTGTATATGCTTTTGGTTATTTTTATTGGCTTGTCCTCATAGAAATAACTTGAGCGATGCTTATAGACCCGTTATACATTATCTAGGTATAAATTGGCCTCACCAGCCAATATTTCGTATATGGAGGTTGTTGTGATGGAACTCAATTCAAGTCAAATCTTCATACTTGGTACGGTAAAAATGATAAAAATGGCTGTTTTATACGGCTTAATTGCTTTACCGCTACTGCCTTTAATCGTAAAGGTTGCTTTACGATTTTTAGGATTCCAAAGAAGAACATATTGAGGTCGCTGTTTTGACCTCACCCCTTACATATAATGCCTCCAAAATATAAACGCTTCCTTATTATTAAGGAAGCGTTATTTTTAAATCCCTACTCCAACCTCGCCTCGTAGGCCCTGGAAAAATAAATTCTTCACTTCAAGAAGACTATTTCTAACAATTTGGGTTTGAGCTACCCATTTTGGGTCGAAAAAAGACCCCCATATCAACAAAACTCCAACAGCACCCAGCACTATATATTTCATTCTTTCACCTTCTTTTTTTGGTATCATAGCAAGCGATGCTAATAACATCCCTAATCCAATAAAAAAAACTATCATTCCCATAATGCATCAACCTCCTTAATAGCCTTCTATTTTTGAGTATTCTTTATCTTTTTTCTTGTTTTGTTGTAATTGTCTATTGCATTTTGTTCTATCCTCTGTCTTTTTTCAGCGATATCTTTGCTCTTTTTGATAATCGCCTCCTTGCGTTCTAAAAACTCCAAGTTTGTCAGTGAAATACGCTTACCTATTTCACCTTTAAAGGTTGGGGATGGTATAGTTGCTTTTTCTTCAACATCTGGTTCTTTCTCATATAATCCCCACATGCTATATCCCTCTTTAAGCAACACAAGTCCACCTGTAACTACAACAAACAAAAGCATATACGAAACCCAAATAATTGCTTTTTTTTCAATCATACAACCACTCCTTCCTCTGTTTTTCAGGTATCCTAGCATAAGCAAAAGCGATTGTCATTCTTTCTTTATATAGTCAAAAAAAGAGAAGCTGTAGCTCCTCTTTTATGACTTACCATAAACCCCTATCTCCTCTACTCCGCTTCCCTAGACGTAGAAAAGAAGGAATTTCAAGTCCATCGTCTTCTTCTGGTGGCAATCCTGTAGCCATGCTAGGCGGACTGATTGTATCCTTTGGCATCTCTATATATGCTTTAGTGTCACTAGTGTTATCCTTATCAAAGCCTGTTGCTATTACAGTAACTCTAATTTCGTTTTCAATGCTTGGATCTACGACTGCACCGAAAATTATATTTGCATCTGGAGACGCTTCTTGTGCTACCAATTCTGCTGACTCATTTACTTCATGGAGACCTAGATCCATGCCGGCAGTAATATTTATAATAATTCCAGTTGCACCACTAATAGTAGTTTCTAACAGAGGACTATGTATTGCTTTTTGGGTTGCTTCTACTGCTCTACTTGTACCATTCGCTCTACCGATACCCATGTGTGCCAATCCTCTACCTCTCATTATGGTACAAACATCTGCGAAATCAAGATTAATTAGTCCCGGTACTGATATTAAGTCAGAGATTCCCTGTACACCTTGCCGTAGGACATCATCGGCTAATGTAAAGGCTTCCGCTATGGATGTCTTTTTATCTGCCACTTGGAGTAATTTATCATTTGGTATGGTTATAAGAGCATCCACATTATCTTTCAATTCTTTTATCCCGCTTTCAGCATTTTTAGTTCGATGTCTCCCCTCAAATAGAAAAGGCTTTGTTACAACTCCAACTGTGAGAATCCCTAATTCTTTTGCAATTCTTGATACTACTGGCGCTGCACCAGTCCCCGTTCCACCGCCCATTCCGGCAGTTACAAAAACCATATCAGCACCTTCTAGAAATCTCCTAATTTCCTCTTGGCTTTCCTCTGCTGCCTTTCGTCCAATCTCTGGGTTGGCACCTGCTCCAAGCCCTTTAGTTATCTTGTCCCCTATCTGAATTTTTGTTTGAGCTTTAGATAATACCAATGCTTGTCGGTCGGTATTTAAAGCACTAAACTCAACATTTTGCACTCCGAAATCAATCATTCGATTTATTGCATTATTACCGCCACCACCAACCCCAACAACTTTTATTTTTGCACTATCAATTTCTTTTTTCATACTATTACCCCCATCTGCTGTTTTTCTTAATTCTCCTTAATTTCGTTTTTTATTATCTGGTCTAATATGTCATTGTCTATAGTTTCTTCTTTCATAAGAGCATGAGCTATTTTGTCTAACAAGATGCGATTTTCTTTAATCAGCTTTATAGTGTCAGCATAAACTTTATCTGTTAATTCCTTTATTGTCTTTGCCATTTTTTCATTATCTACACCTAATAATTTAATGTTTAGCATCCCATATTCCGAACTCATACCTAGTTCAGCTACCATTTGATATGCAATTTCAGTGATTTTCTTTATGTCGGAGGCTGCTCCTGAAGTTATTTTGTCTTCCCCAAACACTATTTCTTCAGCTGCCCTTCCGCCCATTACTATTGCAATATCTTTGAGTAAACTTTCACGAGTATTATAAACCCTCTCCTCTGGAATATGAATAGTGAAACCTCCAGCCCCTTTGGTGGTTGGGATGATAGATACACGTGGCACAGAATTGTTTGGATAAAGCAGTTTTGCAACTAATGCGTGTCCAGCCTCATGGTATGCTGTGATCTTCTTGTCCTGTTCTCTTTCGAACCTATCTTTTTTATCTGCACCAGCTACAATCTTTAGGAAGGCTTTTTCTACATCCTCTGGTAGTATCTGTTCTCTTTTATTTCTTACTGCTAACAATGCCGACTCATTAGCAAGATTCTCAATATCCGCTCCGGAGAAATACACCGTCTGTTCAGCAATTTTATCAAGGTCAATTTCCTCTGAATAGTTCTTGTTGCGAAAGTGTATTTCTGCTATTTTCCTTCTTGTTTTTAGTTCCGGTAGCTGAATCTCAATTAATCTATCGAATCTGCCTGGTCTTAATAATGCTGGATCTAAAACATCTACCCTATTGGTTGCAGCTACAAATACAATTCCTTCATTCTTTTCAAAACCATCCATCTTGGTAAGTAATTGATTCAATGTTTGTTCCCGCTCACTGTTTCCGCTAGCATCTCCATCCCTGCTTTTGCCTATGGCATCAATTTCATCAATGAAAATTATACAAGGTGCATTTTTTTCAGCTTCCTCAATAAGTGCCCTAACACGACTCGCACCCACACCTACATATACTTGTACGAATTCTGAACCACTAATTGCATAAAAAGGTACCCCTGCTTCACCAGCTAATGCTTTTGCAAATAATGTTTTTCCTGTTCCTGGACTGCCATATAGCAAGATACCTCTGGGACATCGAGCCCCTATTTTAGAGTAGGCTTCCGGGTTTTTAAGGTAGCATAAAACATCTTTAAATTCCTCTTTAGTCTCTTCATAACCTGCTATGTCGCTAAATTTCACTGGTGATTTTACTGGAATTACCGCAAATCCACCTGTTTTTGATGCTTTGGAACTAATTTGAATAAAAACTCTGGCGATATGATTGAAAAACATCCAAAATAGTCCGAAAGAGATTAAAGGAGTTATAACCGCTATAACAATTTTTCCAATTTCAATATTTGGTCGTTCTTTTATATCCACCCCTTTTTCAAGCAACTCTCTTTTGAATGAAGGGTCCCTAGGGTTTGCAACTATATATAAATTGTCATTGTCTTTTATCTTTACCTGAAATTCCGCATCATCTGTTAAAAAAACCGTTTTCACTTCCCCTTTATCAACCTTTTCTAAAAAGTCGCCAAAGTTTAGACGGTTTTCTTCATTGCTAGCGAGGCTATTATTGGGTAAAAAAGCAAAAAGCAGTAAAGCACCAATAAGCGCCAATACAAAGAATGAAGGAAAATCAGGTTCCGGTTTTTTCATAGGTAACCCTCCTTAAGCAAATTATGGTTTATGTTAGCATTTTTTTATCTGAATGTCTATTTCTAGACAAAGGTATGTATTCAATCTTTAAGTTTTCAGGTTTCATCCATTCCTCTACCCGCCTTTGCATAGCTTTTTGGGTAATGGTTTCTTCAAGTGCCTTATTTTTTAGCCATAGCTTAAATTTGGGGTTTTCTGTTAGTCTCTTGAATGCAATCTTTAAGTTTTGATGCTGGCTTCTTTCGGATCTACTTTCTGCAAATATGCCACTTTCAATATGTGTAATACGTACAGCACTGTCTGTTGTATTTTGATGTTGTCCGCCTTTTCCTCCCGCTTTAAATCTTTCTATTTTAAAGTCTTTTCTTGTTACGGAAAATACCAATTCACGACTCACCTCGTCACCCCCGCTACTATTAAATAAAAGTTGTATAAAAGTTATGAGCTAACATTATATCCTTAAATGATATTTGGTTAGCAAAGCAATGCCACGTCCAATAGAAAACCAAAATAATTAGATTGATTGCCATGACAAACCTCAAAAACTTTTCTCCCCTTTGAGCTGTCCTAAAAAGTTTCCAACTATATTTTTTAACACTAAAGGGGTAAAAAAGAGGTATCCCCTGTACCGTCAGGACATCCATAAGTAAATGCATACCGTACCCAATGGCAAATGGGATTACAATATAATGAGGGAGAAAATATATTCCAATATTCATAAGTTGTTCATGCACTGCATTGGATACCATATATATAAAAAAAGTAAAAATCGTATATCCAAGAAGCGAATGAGTAAAACCTCTATGGTCAAAGCATGGTATTCCAAAAAGCAATAGTGCTGCGTACAGATATATCAGTAGATGTGTTAGTACATATAGGTATATAAATACCAGTCCTACAAAAATGAAAGTTAATGTCTGCATTGTCTTATCGCTTGTCATAGTAGCTTTCTTTCTTATTCTAGAATTATGGTGGTCAATATCCGGTAATGTTGATGCTATGTATGCTACTATTACAGGTATTAGACCGAAAAAACCCAACCACAAGGTCGTTACCAATCCAACCTTGGTATGTGTTTTGTTCATCATCTTTTGCTACCTCCAAGAACATTGTCTATATCTCCTTTGATTTCTTTATTAATTATATTTCGTATCACATTATTGGTTACCACAATAAACACTAAAAACACAGGGCTATCCTGTGTTTAAAGCCTTTATCAGTTATTCTTCATAATCAAGGAAGTGTCCCCTAGATACCCTTTCAGCAACCTTTTCCCGAACATTGCCACTTATTTCAACATTATTTGGAACTGCTACATAAACATTATGATCGACTTTTTTAATTGAACCATCCAATGCATATACGGCTCCGCTTGTAAAGTCAAGAACTCTTTGTGCTAGTGTTTTTTCTAGCTTTGAAAGATTAATGATTACTGGTGTTTTGTTTTTCAAGCTATTTACTACACTCTCTGTGTCCTCATATGTAGTAGGTTTACACACCATCATGTTATACTTTGGCGAAGAATGAATGTTAAACACTTTACCTCTATCATTGTTAATCAAAGTTGCAGGTTCCCTCCCATATCCATCACTCTCCTCTCTTTTGTCATAATCTATATAATCTTCATCAATGTATTCTTTTTCAAAACCCATCATTTTACCTAACTTGCTCCAGAATCCCATGAAAACCACATCCTCTCTACTATTAATTTGTTAGTTTAATGTTTGATTTGGGATTAAATATTCTATAGCTTTTGCTTGTACCATATACATAAGGACCTTGCAATTCTTATTGGCAAAATAACAAAGTTTTTTCATTCTTTCTTAATTCTTGTTTACTGGCTTTTTTGAATCAGTTTTACTCTTTTTCTCTGATTGCATTGCCTACATGTATCTTCTATTTCTTCTTCCGTAGGCACTTTACCCGTCAGTTTATTTATTACTTTCAGTATTACCAACTCATCAGTTTTGGCATCTACGCTCAAAGTTTCGTAATCGCAGCACACATCGCATATTAAATTACCGCCAAATAACATACACTCCCTATAGTCAGAATGTTCTTCCGTTGGACATTGACACCAACTACATCGAGGATTTTCTATAGACCAGCCCTCTTCTGCAATTTTGAGAAGCCTCTTTTTTAACTCTTTAGCGTCCACTGTTAGTTCTTCGTCATTAGCATCCTTATAGCTTTGTTCTAGAAACTTCATTTCTTCTAAATAACTACTTGCTATTTCTTGTGCTGTCTTCCCCTCTAAAGAAATGTTAAAAGTAGGACACTGGACTAAAAAAAGTCCACTTCCCTCTTCTTTACTTATCAATATTGCCTCTGGTCTATATTTTTCAGGTAAGTCATAAAAGGCTTTTGAAAAGTTTTCTATAACCTGTGCATCCTCAAGGCTAAATATTGTATATCCGCACTCTGGACATACAAATGCCAATACTCCAATTAGCAATAATCTATAATCCCCCCATCCTCCATTGAATGAGATCTTTCTTCTTTCAGTTTTAATATCACAAAAATAACATTTCCTTGTTTCTTCTATTTCCACCCTCTCCTTTTACCTCAAAATAATATACCGCATTATAGCATCAAATGTTTCTATTGTCTATTTTTTCGCTGTACGTCTTATTTTTCGTGTTTTGTACTTCTTTTACAATTTACTTGACCTTCTTTATAGGTTCCGTTAGACTAAACTGGCATATTGCCTAACCAGCTATATGCAAGAGCTGAACCTTTATGCAACCACATAAAGACGGCGACATATTGCTTTTGTTAATTCGTAAGAATTACGCACATATTGATAAAAAGGGATTTAGTGCATAAAAAACTCCTTCACATAAGGTATAAAGTTTAATAGCGTTGGCTATTTGCTTGTACTGAATGTGTCAACTTTACTAAAACAGCTTTATGTTTTCATAAATTGAAGGTATAGACCTGTTTTAGTAAAGGCTGAAAGGAGTGGAGGCAAAAAGAGCTTGATGACTTAATTAATCACTTAATACAAATTAGTGACTTTGTAGTTTTGGAATTAAAATACTACATTAAGTCATAAGTTATTAAGTCATAAGTTCATAAATTCGTAATAAATAATGGGAAGTCAAAGGACACATTAGCCTTTATCTTCCCTCCCCTTACATAAAAAATATCTTTTGAGAGTTGGTGAGAGTATGACATTCGAATTTTGGTATGATATGGGATTTTGGAATGCTCTAATAATCGCTTTCCCTTCACTTCTTATTATGGGATTTGGTAATGAAACGAAAAAATCTATTGTTTACGGCATTTCTGTATCCTTACTTATATATATAGGCTTTTTCCTTCATGAAAATTGGTCTTATTTTATGGATGTATTCCTTGATTATCTAAATCTAATGTAGCTTTGTGTAATTCTTGCATCTATTTTTTATATATGCTATCTTTCTTCTATCTTGCTAACATGCATAAACACGAAGGAAATATGTAAAAACATGAGGTGGTATAATTATGAAACATCTTATAAGTGCAATTAAAAAAATGAAAGTTAAAAGAGATGATCATTTCACCTCACCTAGCGAATATAGGTGGAATGACAAAGAAAAAAATGCCGTTATGATATTTGGAACTACATTTTTAGCCGTTATTGTAAGCATACTTGTTTGCATTATTAGTTACTATATGCCATCTTAAGACCTCTTTTAGAGGTCTTTTTTATATGCATAAATTAATGAAATATTTGACATCATCATTCTCCCCTTGTATTATATGTCCTTGTAAAATACACCATATGCAGAAAGGAATGATGTTAATGAAGACAAAATTTATAGCACTATTTTTAGTAGCAATATTAACTCTGTCGTTTGTTGGTTGCCAAAAAGGTACACCAGAGAACGAGAATAACGAACCACAGGATGTAACAGAACCAACTAACGAAGAGGTAACCGCTGACGAACCAGAGGCAATTGAAGTAGAATTTACTAAAATAGAACTTGAATTGCCTGAAACTGAAGATCCAGATTACGGTCTAATCATGCCTGGTACAGAAGAAAACCAGACTACAGATAAGGTTTATGTATATGCAACCATGGGTAAAAAGAACACTGGCGGATATTCTATCGACATCGAAAAAATCGAAGTGCTCGACAAAGTTATGACTGTATACATAACAACTGAAGAGCCTTCAGAAGAAGATGTTACCACTCAAGCCATTACCTATCCATCTGTTGCAGTTGAAATTGCTCACTCTTCTATAGCTGATATTGAAAAGGTTGTGTTTGTAGAAGGGAATGAAGAGTTATCCGTTCAGGAATTAGTTCTTATCGAAGAAACTGGTGCTGTACTATATGAAGACGGAACATACACAAAAGAAGAAAATGATTTTGATGAAGAAGGATGGAAAGCTGCTATTGAAATAGTTATCGAAGATGGACAAATTGGGAAAGTAACTTATGATGAAGTTGATAAAGATGGTAACAAGAAGAGTGAAAACGAAGAGTTCCTTAAGGCTTTTAAAGAGGAACACGGTGTAGATTATAATGAGCTTATAACATCTTTAGAAAATTCTTTAATAGAGGCTCAAGATATTGCACAGGTCGATTATGAGCTAGAGTCAAAAGAAATAGTTGACCGCTTCAAATCTTTAGCTAATGAAACTTTAGTAGATGCCATTAAAGTATTAGAGGCTGAAACTGCTGATGAAACAGTCGAAGATGCTGAAATTGCTGAAGACGCTGAAACAATTCAAGAAACTGAAGCGAATGAATAATAAATAAAAAGGGCAACCCGTAAAGGTTGCCTTTTTATTTAGTCATCTGGAATGTTGTCGTTTAAGTAGTCATAATCTGCTCCATTTGGATCTTCATAATGATAGTGTCCACCATTACTATATCCACTTCCCCAGCCTGAATCGCCTACATCAACTGGTTGAGTATGCCTTAATGAATAAAGAATCCAAGGGAACGCCACAGCTACAATAATACTTAAAACTGTGTATTGAGTAGATTTCTCTGGAATAAATCTTTTATAAATATGATTTAGATATATAGCAAAAAGCGCTAAATAAAGAAAATAGAATAGAAATCCAACTCTTGGAATTGCTGATAGTATCATTGTTGATACCGAAGCTAATATCAAAGTAAGTCCTGGAGCGGTAATATTGATTGAACTTATATTTATGGGACCTGCAAGTTCTCCTAAAAGAAATAGATTACATCCTGGTATCCATGCAAACCATGGATTTTTAAGTCCTGCATTCTTTGCCATACTGGATAGGCCAAGAGCTCCGAATATATAAGCTAGTATTGAGTAAATTAAAAATACAAACCAAACAATTATTATCGCTCCCGCAAAAGCTAACATTCCTTTCATAAACATCATTCCTTTCACCTAAAATTTAACATGTAAGCAACAGTTATTTGCTCATATATTCTACTAAATACATTTAAGTGCATATTGAACGTTCTATTAGGATATTGCAACTCTATTTTTCAATATAGGCAAATAGTTTACTAGGCTACATATTTAGCAATATTGGCTCCTTAAAGTTACATTAGTCTCAACCTTACATACTCTTTGGACTATCAAGTATTTGATTTCCGCTATTAGAAATGTCAGCAGGTACTTTATTCCGTAGCAAGAAAAATAAGACTGGAATTAATATTACGCAAAATATTGATAGAAGTGTATAAAATACCGCTTTCCCCGGATTAAATCTTTTATACACGTGATGTATAACTATAAAGAACAATACTTGATATGCTATTAGTAAAAGCCAGCCGAATATTGGGATTACTCCCAATACCGTTGTTGCAACAGATACAATTACCATTGGTACACCGAAGGATTCGAATTTATGACCAAATAAGGTTATTGGACCAGCCAACTCGCCAACAATGAACATATTTGCTGCTGGTAACCATGCAAGCCAATGGTCTTTAATCCCTACTGTTTTAGCCATGCGGGATAATCCAATTCCAGATAGGATATATCCATACAATATAAAAATCAGTATAACAAGAAATACTCCAGCAAAGATCATAAATACATTAGCAACATCTTCCATCGGCATCACTCCTTCTAAATTTTATAAACATTGATTAGGTTATCAACAAACTGTCTAATGATCTCATTTTTAATCATTATTGTGCAAGGTTTTTGTTTAATAAGTCTGTTTCAACAATAAGTTTTGACCAGTTTTCCATCTTCAGCTGTTTCCTCTCCGAGACTTCCTTAATTCTGTCTATAGAAACAAGCTCACCCTCCAAGCTCTCTACTTCTTTTACTTTTATATTCGGGTTCAATGCTTTAAGTACATACAAAAGACCGATATGGTCTTTCCCAATAAGGTCAGAAGTGTCTTTTATATAACCTATAAGATGTATGTCTCTTGGGTCATAATCAACTATCAGTTCCTCTTTATCAATCTCTCGAACAATACATTGTTCGATTAGCTTGTCTCTGCCTTCTTCATCATCAACTGGATTTATATGTCCACCTACCCCTATGGAAACATTTCCTACAATACGGATATCTCCAGCTAATCTTTTATACATAAAAAACTTGTCCTCATATTGAATTACAACATATGGAATTATTTGTTTCATTCCAGGTGACCGGTATTCAGCTTTGTACCTTGGGATAAAAACCCCTTCCCTCAACCAATCTTCTATCTTTACACTTCCGGGAATTGGATGCACCCCTTCAGGCAGGTCATCTGTAAACTTGTCCGAAATACAGAATACCAGCTCACTTGGGTATTTTTTCTTCATTTCTTCTATACTTGGTATGTTCATGCTATCACTCTTTCTTCATATATTTTTTTTAGTAGTATCACGTCTTGCTCTATATCCCTTTCAGATACTTCCCTTTCTCCCGACAAAGAATTGAAACCTAAAACTTGTGCTACCGTTAAAAGTATCATGTTACATTTATAGATTGTATCGTCATCCAGTTCTTCGCTTGTTATGGCGACAAACTCAAGGAGTGATTTTATAAGTTCTTTCTTGTTTGACTGATCTCTTGTTTCATTTACGAGATCGCACATAATTTTTATCACCTTTGAGTAGCAGCCATGCACATATTGATAATCGTGAGCATGTTTCCCAATGTCTTTATAACAAGCGCCGTATACATATCTCATTAAATATTCAAATGTTGCATTTCTTAAAAATACTTGTTTTGATAATTTGTTCCGTGTTTTTGGCTTGTTTTTCTCAATGTCCATCTAATCACTCCTTGCTATTACTCAATTTCTATAACAACTCCATGTAGCAACGCAAAGTCAACTACCTTTAACAAGCCCCTAGCTTGTGTAAGTTCTGTTCTTTCTTCATAATAGATCTTTTTCCACTCCTCAAAAGCATCTTGTCCCAGTTCCTTCATTTTCGATTGGCAATATTTAAGTTCATTTGTTTCTAGCTTTGAAATCAATGCCTCCAAGCGTACTTTAGCTCGTTTGGCTTGTTTCAACGTCATTTCTCTGGTCTGAAGTGCTTTATAAAAAATGTTGTAAAGTGTAGCATTGCCACGAGTTGTTTTAATATAGTCTAGGAATGTGGAATCAAGTCTTGTACTAGCCTCTTTCTTACCCGATAAATCCTTACAAATACTACATAAAGACTCATCATCTTTCTTATTAGCTAAATTCTCATTGAACTGATTGCTTATTGCTTTCCCATCACATTTTGCGGAAAGATATACATACATTCCATCACCCCTTTTCGTTTTAATTGTACCAATTAGGTGCATAATGTCAAATTCTTCGCATTTTGACTTTTTTTTCGTGTTTAAGGGTGGTATGTTAATTTTCTCCAAAAAAAGAAAAGGTGGCACTTGCCACCTTTCTTTAAGCTGTACTAGCATGTCAATCGGTTCTAGAAAGTTTTTTCAAGCACTATAAGCACTGTTTCAGCAACTTTTATATCAAATTGTGTCCCTTTATTTTTATTAAACTCCAACCAAATATCAATATTGTTCTTTTCCCTTTGGTAAGGTCTTCCGCTCATCATAACCTCTAGCGCATCGGAAGCGGACACTATAGCTGTTTCCAAATTCATCTTGTTCAAGCCATCAGGATAGCCTTTACCATCTGGTCTCTCGTGATGCGATTTTATTATTGGGAGTATCCCTGTCATATTCTTGTCTTTTTTCAGCAATTCATAACCCATAATGGGATGTTTTTTTATTTCTAGCCACTCGTCATTATCTAAATTTCCGGTTTTATATAAAATCCTGTTTGGAATGTTGACTTTGCCATAATCGTGCAACAATGCACCTGTATATATTCTATCTAATTTATCCTTATTTAGCTTCATTTCTTTGGCAATTGCTAAAGCAATGTTAGCTGCATTTACACTATGATTCCACAGCAATATGTTTTTTTCTTTTATTTCTTCCATATAATGAAGTGCTTTTCTATGACATAAGTACAGCGTGTTTATGTGTGGCTCCATAGCCACCACTCCTTTGTTGTTATTCTAGCTATCTCCCAAGCGTCCTAATCTACCAATTCGATTTAGTGGGTATATTCGGTAAACGGACTTACCTATTATATCCTCTTTTTTAATTGGACCTATCCGGGGATCTCTGCTGTCTGCACTGTTCTCTCTATTATCTCCTAATACGAAATATTCATTTTCTCTTAAAACAATATCAACTTCAGTTTTTGTATAGCTTGACCAAATATAGTTTTCCTCAAGGCGTTCTTCATTTATAAAAACACGTCCTTCCTTTATCTCAACATGGTCACCGGGTATGCCTATTACTCTTTTTATATAGATTTTATTAGGGGATAGTGGCGATTTCAAACATACTATTTCTCCCCTTTTGAAATCTTTATCAAAATTCAATAGCCATACAATGACACGATCTCCGTTATATAATGTAGGGACCATAGAATCCCCATAGACCACCGCTACTCTAAATAAAAATAAATAGATAATTGCAGTAATTATCAGTGTCTTCATCATCAGTTTAATTAAACTATAAAGATCACTGTTTGTCCGCATACACTTCTACCCCCCTAGTATCTGCTTCTTGGGGATTTTGTCCTTTCAAAATAAAAAGAACTTCGCCTTCTTTTACCCAGCCTAGTTTTTCTCGTGCTATTTTTTCTACAAATTCGTCTGTTCCTGCATTTTTTATTTGTTCTCTAATTTCATTGTTTTTTTCTTGTATTCTTGCCAACTCCTCTTGTAATTGAGCTTTCTCTGATGCTTGAGAACGCATTGTTATTTCCTGATGTATAGCTGATGAGACTACATAAAAGCAAGCGATAAACAATACAAGCTTTTTAATCGCTGATCTTTTTTTATTCTTCTTTTTCTTCTTTGCCATACTATCACTTCCTGTATTATCTAAATTTTTATCTTTTATTCCTATTTATTGGTTTCATCCGAGAGGATAACTTTTACACTGTTTTTTGATAAAAGCTCAAATCCTACTATTTTAGTAGTAGGGATTCCTGGAACATATGCCTTATGTATCTCATAACCGTTATTAATTAAGACCTGAATAAATTCATCTTTTTCATAGCTAGTTTCTTTAGCCAAGTTTACAACTATTTCCCAGTCCATATTGTCTTCTAACAAGAATCCACTTGTGGTATCCATGACAGATTTCTTCATAGCTAAAGTATTTGGCCCTTTTCCAATGCTGGCAAGCAGTTCCCATGTATTTCTCCCGACTATCCCATCAGAACCTAATCCATTTCTTGTTTGAAATGTTTTAACTGCTTGCTTTGTCTTGGGTCCCCAGTAGCCATCTATAGGACCGGGATCATAGCCTAAATAAAATAATGCTCTCTGGCACTCGCTTACAAGTACATTTTTATTGCTATATGCATCTCCAAGATAATTTGAGGCTAATCTAGGATCGAAGTTTTGATATCGAATTCTGGTTCTGACTGGCAATCCGCTATTTTCTGCTGCTTTTGCTTTATATTTAGTAGAACCAGAGTACCCCGCCCTTGCAGTATCATCCATTACTGTTACTACATAATAGTAAGAGTCGTTTGGATTACTATTTCCAATATAATATCCTGTTTGTACTCCACTGGCATTATAGGTTCTAATGTCGTACCAAGTCGCCGCAAATGCTGGAATTTCTAAAAAACATAGAAAAATTATTGAAACTAATAGTAATACGATGTATTTTCTCATGGCTATCACCTACTTTCACATACTGGTTTATCCTAACATACAAGGATTGTTAAATCAATTCTTGTATTATATGTCATTTCAGTCATTTAGATATATTTATTGATTTTTGAGACATCCCCTGTTATCATCCTTCTATCTTCCAATTCAGGCAGAGGAGGGGTATGCATGGATATAGATTTGTTGGGGGTAATAGATAATTGCAAGGAAGGCGACTTACAGTCATTTAAAGAATTGTTTCTTCATTTCAAGGACAAAGCCTACCGAATAGCATACTTAATAACTAGGGACCATGGACTCTCTGAAGATGCTGTTCAAGAAGCCTTCATAAAAGTATACTCTCAAATAGACAATTTAAAGGATCCTAAAGCATTTCATACTTGGTTTTATAGGATTGTTGTGAATACGACTTTGGATTTATTAAAATACAACAATGATATCCCTACTGATAATATCATGATTATTTCAAATGACGACAATAACCCCGAAACGGCTTCACTTCAGAATGAGAAAAGAGACCGTATTTTGGAAGCCATATACTCGTTAAAACCTATGTATAGAGTAGTTATTATTTTAAGGTATTACCAAGAATTAAAAATAAAAGAAATAAGCCGAATATTAGATATCCCTGCGGGGACAGTAAAGTCTAGGCTCTACAAAGCGAAGTCCTTATTAAAAAGAGCCATTAAAGATGATCCATGCACCATGATAAAATACAAGAAAGAGGTGGATTGCAATGATAAGTAAAAAAATAAAACCCGCTTTACACAATCAAGCAAAAGACATAAAAGCTCCTGATCATTTATGGGAAGAAATTGAAAAAAGGATAGTAGATAAACCAGATTCTAGTCCCAACATAACAAAAAGTGAACACCGGTTCGGATTTAGGTATCATCCAAAATTTGCTGTCATTGGTGCGATTGCCTGTATATTAGTTCTATATATTGGAAGTGGTTTTCTTTTCCGAGTTGCAGGAGATCCCCGAACACCGATCCCAGTGGAAAATATTAACCCTATCCCTAACACACCAATGGTTAAAGGTATTGACCAGTATATTAACTAATATACCTGATGATCTAGAGCTAGTTGAGCAAAAACGAATTGGTGTTAACCAAGGTTTTTTGAGGCGTTATTTTAGTAAAAATAACGAAAGCATTCGCAGTCTTGAGCTTCGTGTCTTGGTCAAAGCAAGCGTGACAGATCTCCAAAATAATGATAATTTACTATTTAATAAATTTGTTGAAACTAACCCGAAATTCATGCTAAAAAGTTATAATTCTATTAATGTAGTGGTTGAAGAACAAGCAATTGCAGTCAATTTTTACGGTTATAAAAGCAATGGAATTGAATTTGTTTATGCCATGGGTGAAAACGATCTCATTAAAATTGAATCTCTATCAAGTGGTCTGACATACAACGAAATGAGAAATTCCTTAAGTTCTATATCAAAAACATCCAAACCATTGATAGATACTCATACAGATGCACAGATCATTGAGATTTTAACTGATAATTTCAAGGGTGAAAAACCCATGACTATAGAAAAAGCAATAGAGATATTAGATAAATACAACCTGCAATACCAGATTGTTTATCTAAAGGAAAATACTAACCAAGTGCTTTATGTTGCGGGGCTTGAAGTATATGACCAAAAGGTATACCTACATGTGACTGGTCATAATCAAAACAAAGATTAGAAATAAGCAGTAGGTTCATACCACCCCATTTATGGGGTTGTTTTTTTTGCTTTTTTTTTATATGTATGCTATTGTAAACCCTGCAATTTTACATTAATACCTCACTGATAGCTTTATAGATTTTTTGAAAGGTGGTGATAGTATTTACTTCATATAGGAGGTGATTAAATTGGGGAATGAAATAAAATCCAAGATATTTTTTGTTTGCCTCCTGATGCTGTGTGCTTTCATATTACAATTTAATGAACCGATGGCAGCACACGCCTTGTCAGATCCTTATCCTAAATATCAGGATGTTGGTAGAACAGGAGTCTTCCCAGCCTCTCCAACTACCGAATGGATGATAAATGGCTTTAAGCTGACTGGGTACAATAAACTAGACTCAATGCCAAAGGATGCAGTCTTTGATAACAACAACCGTGTGTTCTATATAAATGGTTCTAGCGTTGTTGCAAAATCCTTTTCCGGTTCTACTCTATGGTCAGTAATTCCTACCATAGGAGAAACTAGGAATCCCGGTCTAAACAACTTATTTATTTATAATGATAAGGTTTATGCATATTCACTAGATCCTACAAATACGGGTGTTGTGCTGTTTGAGATAAACAAGTCAAATGGCACTGTTATCAAAGAGTATCTATTGCCAGATATGAAGGCTGTTATCGGGATTAATAGCAATATTATCCTTGCTATTTCCCCCACCGGAACTCTTGCCGGTTATAGCAACGAACTAACAAAGCTATGGGAAACATCATATAAAGTTGCTGATAAATCAACAATAGCTATGGAAGGCAGTCTAGTTTATGTAATTGATGTAGATAGCAATAGAATTAAAGCTATTAAAGCAACTAACGGACATGAGGTATGGACATATGCTTTCTCGGGAACTTCTTATACTCCCCTAACGGTTAGAAATGGGAAAGTATATGTAATAACTAGTGCTAATAAGCTGTTTGCAATTAGCAGTTCAGGAAACCTTATGTGGAGCTACAATGTTCCTTTTATAAACGGTGTTACTCCAGAACCCTCTATTGATGATTCAGGAAGAATATTTGTAATAAGTAACCAAACAACAGGAACAAAAAATATAGATAAACTACTAGCTATCGAACCAGATGGTACCCTTGCTTGGGAACAAACCCTTAACAATAGCAATAAGCCACATATAGGAGATAAGGTTAAGTTAGACTCTAATTCAAATATATATGTAAGCACTTTTGATTCAGGAGACAAATATCTTTCGGTATTATCTAGTATTGGAACAGTCAAACATAAACTGCCGGGTTTCAACACCCCAATCACTGTACTAACTAATGGATATATGCAGTTTAATGGGTTGGCACACAAACTTTATAAAATTGAGCCTATAGTAACTTCCATTCACTTTAATGAGTCTTATAGCGAGATAGGATTACATGAAACTCCAAGTCTTACCGTAAAAGCTAAATTATCCAATGGAGATACTATAGATAACTACAGTAAAATGGTAGATTATAATGTTACCCCAAAGTCCAAACTTGCTGTAGAGAACGGTGTCATTAAACCCTACATCACAGGAGAGGTTACCATTACTGCTGCGGACAAAAGCAACCCTGACATAAAAACATCAATGAAAGTTTCGATAGTTCGTGGCTATGACATAAAAGGTATTGAAATCAAGAATCCTCCCCCTCTTGATTTTGCTATAGGGGAAACACATAAACTTGAAGTGGCTGCTAATTGTTTTAACGGGTTCTTTTACAGCGATTATAGAAATATAAACTGGGTTTCAGAAGATCCTGATAAAGCAACAGTTGACTCAAATGGATTGGTCAAAGGAATAAAATCCGGTTGGGTTACTATTTTAGCAAAAGATAAAGATGACCCTACTATATATGCAGAAGTTACCTTCTTTTTAACAGATAAGATTATTCCAAAAAGCATAGTCATTTCAAATGCTCCATCGACACTTGAAGTAGATTCCTCTTATCGACTTACAGTAGATGGCCAAATGGAATTAGAAGGAGACATCTACCACGACTACAAAAAAATCATCTGGTCTAGTTCAGATGAAAGCACCTTGAAAATTGATGAAAACGGCGTAATCACTGCGGTAGCTCCGGGGGAAGCAACTATAACTGCAGTATGTAAATATGATAGTTCTATTGTTGCCTCTACAGAAATAAGAGTCATTGAAAAAACCAGACCTTCTGTTTCTAGCATAGCCTTTGATGTAGATACCCCTAACCTAATGGCTATTGGCAGTAAAGGTAAGTTTAGGGCGATTATCACTTATGAAGATGGCAGCACGGAAATCGCAAACGCCTCTAACGCTTACTGGGAAAGTTCTGATCCATATATTGTTGAAGTTGATGATGGTGGTAACTATGTAATCAAAAACAGAGGTCAGGCAACAATAACAGTTACAGCAAAAGCAAATTACAGATGTACTACTACCTTTACCATTGAATCAAAGCACATTTTCGAACTTGCAATAGACAATATATCTGTAAAAGCTGATGAATCAGTCCCATTCAACAGCTCACAAGGTAATTTGTTAATAGACCTACCTTCCCTATCATCTGATTTTGTATATGTAGTGTCTATAAATACCATCCCAGAACCTATATACACAGGTCGAGGCGGGAAGATGGTTACGTATAAAGGATTAGAAGATAATGCAGAATACACAGTTCATGTATTTATACATGAGGTCGTTGATGGAAAGATAAATGATGCGGAAACAGCCTATAAAGAGTTCCAAATCCATACTCCAGACAGAACTGCTCCTTGGATTAATGCTGTTGGTCTAGAAGCTGGCCACCGGCTATATGTTGATGCAGGCGATGTTATTGGACTTTCTGATTTGGCTTACAAGTTTATAATCAATGGTATTGAGGGAGATTGGCAAGCCGAGAGCTATACTGATGATGTAAGCTACGGCGATGAAGTGGTTGTAACTGTTAGAGATGCGGCTGGAAACACAGTTACAAAAACTCTCACAATCACCCCTGATATGGATACCGATAATTTTGAAAGTGCCTTACGCAACATGACAGTCGAAGCTGATTATTCAATGCCATTCAACACCAGAGCTGGTGGACTCAACTTGATTTTTGAAGACCTTGTTGAAGGATACCAATATGTTGTAACTGCTGATGGGATCCCAAACCCACTATATATTGGAACAGGTGGAGAAAACATAAAAGTCGGGGGACTGCTTGATAATACCGAATATACTATAAAGGTAGTAATTAGGCATATTAAATCCGGAGTTATTCTAGGAGAAAATCAGTTTATTATAAAAACACCAGATAGAACCCCACCAGAGATTAGCGAGATATTTATAGAAGGAGATGGTAGACTTACTGTAGGTGCTAACGATGACATGCTACACGATTATGCTTACAGATTTGACTTTGGTATAGAGGGTAACTGGCAAGCAGAGAACTATACAACTAATTATGAACTTGGTAAGGACTTAACAATCATAGTTAGGGATACCGAAGGAAACAGTGTAGTCAGAACAATCACTGTTTCTGACTCCTTAAGACGTCCTGTTCCTCCTCCAGAACAAGCACCACCCGAAGTAGACGACTACAGAGAAACCGTTCTTGAGGATTCAAAGGTAAGTGGAAAGGTTGTTGCAACTGACATTAATAACGATCCTCTAACCTATAGCCTAAACACAGAACCTTACTTTGGAACAGCGATAGTCAAGCCAGACGGTACATGGACATATACTCCCTATCCTAACTACAATGGCGAGGACAGTTTCACAATAAAGGTTGATGACGGAAATGGCGGAATAGCAATTGCCACCATAAGCATTACAGTACTCCCGGTAAACGATAAGCCAACAGTACCCAACTATAGCAGGGTTACTGAACAAAACACTTCTATTAGTGGAGTGATTATAGCCTCTGATATAGATGGTGATTTATTGACTTACAAACTGATCTCTTCCCCCTCTAATGGTATCGTTACGGTAAATGCTAATGGTACTTGGTTGTATACACCAAACAAAGATTTCTATGGTACAGACCGTTTTATTGTTGAAGTCAATGACGCAAATGGCGGAACAGCAACCTCAACGATTACTATAACTGTAAATAAGGTTGAGACTAATCCAGTACCTAAAGATCCGCCTAGCAAGGGTGATGATAAGGGTAATAATAAAGGTGGTAATAACAATAATCCGGATGAAAGCGGCGAAATTCCGGATAGTGGACTGCCTACTGATCCCGGTAAGCCAGGGACAGGCAATAAAGATAAAACACCACCAGACAAATCACCTCGGCCACACCCTACCAATCCCAAAGATGGTACTGACATCAACAAGGACGGTAATGATGACCGAAATCAAAACACGCCTCCTAGCAATAAGCCTGATGATAATGGCAATGATCAACCACCACTAGAAGAAACCGACCTTCACAAGGATGGAGATGACATTGATCCTAACACAAACCCATACTATGTAAGAGGAGAAAATATAGATGAGTTAGTCAATGGAAATTATGAAGGAGACTCTGATATAAGAGGTCCTACCGGAAACATTATTCCATTAAGGAAGTTGAGTTACAATATTCTTCTAAAGCAACCTATGGGTGATAAAAGCTCTGGTTTAAATACTGAAAGTTATGCGGCTAACATTCAGTTAAAAAGGACAGATGCAAACCTAAACATCATCCAGAAAGCAAACCTAAACATCATCCAGAAAATAAAACTTCTCTTTAGAGCAATTTTAGACTGGTTCTCCTCTCTTTTCAGTTAAATATAAAAGGCATACACAATTAAGTGTATGCCTTTTTTTATCCGAATACGGCTTTTGCTTTACTCCTATTAGCAATTGCGCCATCTCTTAATGCTAGTTTAGTTGCTTTTACAGCAATATGAAACGGTGTACGTGATTTTAAAAATGCTCCTGTCTCTCTAAACACTATAGCATTGTCTATTATCTTATATGCTGAATTTTTGTACTCACAATGTACATGGCTACCCGTTTCCGGGTTTATAATGGTGTAATACTTGTCGTTAAACTCCTTTCCATAACATTCTAATATCAAAAAACCTTTATAATATATCCGTCTTCGGTCCCGCTTCATCGACTTCCCTCCTTTTTCTTATACTCATTAAAGAAATTGTTGGTTTTATCCTTACAAAAACAGAATTTCATTTCAAGTTTTTTAAAAAATGCGATCCTTTTGCTCTTTTACATCGTCTATTAGATACCTCATTATATAAGAAGGCAAATGCGTATAAATATGTATTTAGGAGTGTTAAACATGGAAAACAAAATTGTATTAAAAGTAGGGATGAAATCGGTGCCTAATAGCGTTGCTGGTGCTATCAGTGCATACATTAAGAAAGGCAATGTTATTGAGGTTGTAGCCATGGGGCCAGAAGCTGTCAATCAAGCAAATAAAGCAATGATTGTAGCATATGGATGGTTGATACAGTCTGGCATTCATGTATCTTTCACACCGTCTTTTGCCGATCTTGAAATAGATGGTCGAATTAAGACTGCTATTAGGTGGACAGTAAAAAAAGAAGGATGATAGTTCATCCTTCTTTTTTTGTTAAAATATACTCCATGGCTTTCCATTGGTGGTCTCCAAAACCATGAATATAGTATATGTTTTCTCTTCTTGATATTAGTTCTTTATTTGTTTCTATCCTCCATATCACAAGCACACTGTTTTTATCCTTTCTCTCTTTACTCCATAGGTATTCCAGATTTGATGTATCTTGGCTATGAGTAATATATATAAGTACATCTTCTTTGAGTCCTTTACTCTTACATATTGACTCTGGCATCCCTGTCGTTGATACACACATTTGCTTTATTCTCTTTTGGATATTTGATATATTCTTTGCCTTTGTTTTAATTTCTTTAATGGTTTTCCCCACTGAATAAATTTTAGACTTCTCTATCCCACGGAATAAACATGATGCTATTAGTGATGCCATATCTAGTGTACTGGTATCTTCATGCCTTTTTAACGGAGATGACATGCTCCATGCAGTGTTGACATAGATACCCACCCTTTTATCAGTAGGTATTAAAAAAGAAGTTGAATCTATCTTTTTCTTAATAGTTGCTTGTAAACTTTTTATGCGTATCCTATTCCCGAGTAATAATAATGACCAAGGTCCTCGTGTATAAGCAACTATTTTTTCCTTCAATATCTCTTGTATTCTCACTGGCAACTTACCATCGAATACATTTATTATTATTGGAACTTGGATAACAGCTCTTGTAGGACATTGGTTTTCTAGATAGTCATACACAAGGTCTATCTTTTTATCCTCGTCTAGTTTATATAGTGAGTGTAACTCTCCTAGCTCTACCTCAAAATCTCTCATCAGTATCTTGCATCGCTCTTCATATTCATTCTTGGATAACCATGAATTTATGGACATGACAGCTTTTGTTCGTTCTAGCATTATTTCATCATGTAACGCTTCATTAATAATATCTCTAGCTTTTTTATGTTTCTTCGATATTTTTACACCACTAAAGTCTACACAATCTCTAACAATCATCTTGTGTATTGATGCATCTTTTTCTTCCAAATTTGATATATACCAATTATTAATTGTCTTTTTTACCATGTTACTTGATAGCTCTAGTTCTTCCATAAGAACGCAAAAAGTGTATAAATCAACAATATTTTGGACTGTCTCATTAAAGGTATTCCTAAATAATTCCTTATTTTTTGCAAGACTTAAATATGCTAGACCTAGCATTGAATGATATGGACTGATATTTTTAGCTTCTTTTACACAGCTTGCTAACCACTCCGGTTCTTCATTTACTGCTTTAGTTAATAAAAATTTACTGTGCTTTGTGGCTTGGTCAACTATAATATAAGTATTCCCCCACAACCCATAACACAGAAATTCTCTCACAATTTCTTTCATATAAACACCTCCCAATCAGTAAGGCATTATGCTGTTTGCAAACTCAAATTCTTCCGTTTTTTGTTTTCTGCCTTTTACTACGAAGGTAACTGTGCCATCGAAGACACTTATTATAGGATTATGTAGGTCATAATAGTTTTTTAATAACATTATAGCTCTGTCTATTTCAATGTCTGCTACTGGAACTCTGTTTATTGAAGTAACGGGTTTTCCATACCTTAAATAACCTATGAAGGCTATGGCAAGATTCTCGATATAATTTCTTGTAGATTTGCAATACTGGTAAGTTCTTTTCTTTACGACAACATCTTTTAGGTTTTCAATTAAGAGTTTTTCTTTTTCATCCATGTCTGGATTGTTTTTCTTGTTTATCAGCGTTTTTAACATGTTCATCTTCGCATTTTCCCATTCGAGAGAGAAACCTCCCTTAAAGCTACCCATGGTTTTTAATACTTCCCGTTCTGTGATTTTGCTTTTATATCTTTTCATAGATCAATCCCCTTTCAATCATGTTTTTTCACATGAATAATCATCCTCCTTCACAATTGTCGCATTATAACTCTTCCATATGCTATTAGCAACAATAAACTACTTTATCGTTATATTTGCACTTTTGCTTTGCATCTGCTAATTTTGTCCACAAACAAAAAGTTGTTTTAATCTTATTTGGTTTAGTTCTATCTATAGAAAGGAGGAGATCTGAATGAAGGAGATTTTAATAGCCATATTAATTTCTTTAGGATTTAACATCCAGACTGGACTTGTTCCCGATACAAGCTACCACCCAGCTACAGTTAGCAATGTAGTCATAGATACAGAAAATGAAATATGGGAAAAAATCACCATAACTAGTGATAATAAGATTGAAATGAACACTGTAACTAATAACATGGAACTTGTTGTTGAAATGGATGCAAACTCTGTAGGTCAACTAAATATTAACCCAATAAAAAGAAGTGATAATTCTGAAAAAATAAATGATGTTGTTTTATATACTATGAACCAAAGCGACACTAAATCAAGCATTGAAAGTATGCTTACGGCTGTAATTAATGATAAAACTTATTTATACATTAAAACCTTGCCTGATAGAGAAAAGAGAATATATTTGGATCCTCTAGATAATAGGATCCTTCATATAGATATTGCAAAAGTAGAAAATCCTTATTCCTATTTAGTTGTATTGGATCCCGGTCATGGTGGTCATGATCCTGGAGCTACAAGAAATGGAGTGCATGAGAAAGATATAAACCTTGATATTGCACTTAAGATGGAACATCTATTAAAAGATAACGGTATAGATGTTGTCTATACAAGAACTACTGATAAATTTATCCCTCTTAAGGAAAGGTCTAATATCTCAAACAAAGTAAAACCTGATGCTTTCATCTCTATACATGTAAATGCTAGCAGACAAAGAGTAGACAAAGGTTCTTCTGGCTTTTCTACACATACTATTAAACGGTACAATGCCGAGGAACGCATAAAGCTGGCAAATTCTATTCAGGAAGAACTCGTATCTTCACTTGGATGGAAAGATAACGGGATTAAGTTTGATAATTTATCTGTAGTTAGAGAAACACATGCAGTAGCGGTGTTAGTGGAAAATGGGTTTATTTCAAATCCAAAGGAAATAGCTTTGTTATCAAAAAATTCTATAAGATATGATATAGCAAAAGCTATTACAAGAGGTGTAACAAAATATCTTCTTAAGGCGAATCAGGAGATGGACTAAAATCCATCTCCTTTATGTTTCTAACTAATATTAATTTATAAGTCCAATATTGCCAGCAGAAACTAATGGCGGTCTACTGGTTATCATTATATTATTCGCTGTTTCGTCACCAATAAATTTATTAACAGTACTTTCGAAGGTTTTAACTAATAGACTCCCAATTAACAGAGGTGACTTATTGTTGTAATATGTATCAACAATACAAGAATAATCAGTTAAGCTTGATGATAGTTTAATCTGTTCGTCAATTTCTCGAATGGATAGTAGTGGTCGGAACCAAGAATCAGAATTATGTATGGTCATTAATGTGATAAAAATACTTTCTAAAGCAGCAAGTTCAAAGCTAGATGTTATTATCTCTGCTGCAGTCTTTTTTTCTATACCTGTTAGGATATTAATTAATTGGTCTAACACATCAATAATCTTTGTTTCCATATACTCATAGGAATCATTTATATAAAACTTATACCGTTCTTTTCCGACTCTACTTTTAGCCGAATACAAGCCCATGCCCTCATAACAGTAATACCCTTTTTCGTCACAACCGATCCAGCCATCATATTTATCTATATCAATCTCTTCTGGTCGTATGTGCCTAATTGATTCTAGATATTTTTTGTTAAGTTTTTCTCTTGCTTTTATGCATGTTTTTAATAGATCACCATTGTTCATTGGCAATCACACCTCCGTTATAAGTTACATAATAAAGTGATTTGGTGCATGATGTTTGTTCGTGCTTACAATAAAAAACTTTGATTCTTATTCTACCTTAATTCGGCAAAATTGTAAACAGATTTTAATTTATCGACATATTCTTTTACCGAATTATGCAAAGATATTATGTAAATTTAATACTTTTATATTTAGTTCATTTTCATGCACTGTTTGATTCTTTTTGTTTTATATGTTCAATTTTATCCGAACATATGTTCTGTGTCAACACCAAAATTTATCTAGACAATTTCTTTTAATTATAATATTCCTATATTAATAATCAAGTTCTAGAGAAATGTCCAATAAGCAGGGATTTTTATCTTACCAATGTCAAGAAAAAACGATATTTTTGCGTCTAAAATTTTATGCCTAAATTCCTACTTTTAGCACATTCACGAAGAGGAATAATTATGCTATAATACACCCTGGTATCAAACTACACACAACTAATAAAAAAGTCCCAAAACCCTTGACACAATACCTTTATTAATTGGCTGTATTAATAACAATAATTAGAAAGAGGTATAATGCTTTGTATAAAGTACCTTGACGAACCTAAAACAGTATTGTAAAATAAAACTAAATAAAAACAATTATAATATTTTACTAGTGTAAATAAAATATATCTGCATACTAGTCTTTTTTTACATATGTCATATCGGATAATTGATTATCTGATAATGAAATTGTTTTTAGGTGGAGCTAGACAGGCAGGACATCATAGTTAGAAAGAGGAGGCTGTAAACATGGCAACAGTGGGACATTGGTTGAATAGTGAAGCAAAAACTATTTATACCTATCTAACTGGGGAAAACAACCCTAGGGAAAGGATGCTTTTTAGTCATAAAGTTCCCTCCACAAAATTTGTAACTTTACATATATTAAACATTCTTAACCTATTCCCTGAAAAGGGAGCATACGGATTCGAAATTCGCCTAAAACTCACCATGGCCATGGGAAATAAATGGGACCCAAACAACACTGTATATACAATATTAAATTCTATGGAAAAAGACGGGTATGTAACAAGTACATGGAGAAGGGATGAGGACTCAAATAAAAGACATAAACGAATTTACCGGATAACTGACGAAGGGAAAAATCAGCTTAATATATTAAAGCAACAGCTTTACTCACGCATTAAAGACATGATTTCGATTATTGATACAGCCGTAAAGTTAATTTACAACGGTGACTACAGTAGACTAGAAGAAACATCAAGACCTATATTAATCTCATCAGTCCTTTTTACTGATCTACAGTGTTTAAACTATCTCAATATGCGTTCCCCATCGTATGGAAATGAAATAAGATTGGAGCTTAAAAGACTACATCAAAATAAATGGAACCCTTCTTACGGAACGCTTTATCCCAGACTATCAAAATTTGAAGAACTTGATTTGGTTGAAAGTTATTGGGACCACAGTGATCCCGATGACCTTCAAAAGAAAAGAACGATTAGAATTTACAAAATTACTGATAAAGGCAAGAGATATTTAAAATGGTTAAAAGACATTTGTAAGAACAGAATACTTGATGTTAAAATAATTATGGAAGAAACATTGAACTTGGTTTATGGCGAATCAACAGTCGCTATCACAAAATTAAAAGGCATGGAATAACATCCATGCCTTTTTTAGCTTTCATTTAATTCATCTATAATTACCGTATCCCCTATTTTTACTTCGTACTTCTCTAATGTTCCCTCTGGAAGTTCTACAACATAGTAGCTTTTTGGTCTCCGCTTCCCAAATTTATTCTTCTTAACTGACTTTTCTATGTCAACCACCTTCATATCTTTATCAATATATATAACATCTATGTTTATCCTCATACCAAAAGTGTGAATTTGCTTACAAGGATATAAGATCAACCCATCCCCATCAAAGAAATTCTTTTTTAACATTAGTCCTTTTAACCTTTTGAAGAATGTGTCTGCCACTTTAATATTTACTGCTATTCTCTCATTATTAATTGTAACCATAGGCATCCTCTCCTTTATGCATTTATATTACGAAAAGTCGTATCCAAGGTATTTGCTTACCAAAGAAAATCACAAGAAATGTACCAAGTGTAATAGCCGGTACAAAAGGGATATATTGCCTAAATCCTTTTCGGTTTATTAAAACTACTGCTAATCCAATGATTGCTCCTAATATAAATGAAACTTCTAATATAGCTATCATCGGTTTCCATCCAACAAATAATCCTATCACTGCCATAAGTTTAATGTCTCCGCCACCCATACCTTCAATTTTTAATAGGTATATTTCTATAATTGCTATCAAAAGAAGTACCCCACCGCCTACCAAAAATCCAAAGATTCCATTTAAAAACTTTTTATACTCAATCAAATTGATAATAAGTCCTAAACCTATCCCTACAAGTATTGCCGTGTCCGGTACTTCTCTCCGCTTTATATCTGTAATAGTTGTCCAAATTAGTATTCCGAATAAAAATACCCATCTAACTATACTCCACATCCCATTCCAACCACCTTCCTA
>Ga0209537_1000552_pt1 | contig 45695 bp, 44 predicted proteins | sample BioPla4DNA1_FD_187698 | JGI IMG/M metagenome (GOLD analysis project Ga0209537, IMG submission 187698) | Biogas fermentation microbial communities from Germany - Plant 4 DNA1 (SPAdes) (version 2) | ecosystem: Engineered > Bioreactor > Anaerobic > Digestate | place: Bielefeld, North... | reverse complement strand
CTAATGATTTTTTGAATGATTTCCTGTATAATTAGTTCCATAAGAGTATCTCCTTCCTGTGGTTTTGGTTTTAGATATTTATATAATATCACAGAGGAGATACTCTTTTCTTTTATTTTTTTGTTTTTCCCCAATGTAATTTTACACTAAGTGCAGTTATGCAATTTCGGCTGTTTGCAAGAACAAGGGAAAATGTGCAGCAGGTTTGGGCAATTTGCCTGTTGTTGATGAGCATACACCCGAAAAAAAGAATAAGTGCATATATGTATATGCACTTATTCTTTTTTATGCCATAACTCAAAATTCATACATGTATACCCAAAATTCCACGTTTAGGACAACCCCTTTTAACAACCGCACAAACGGTAATGCAATATTAGCTATAGCCATTTCATAAACCAGTCGTAAGCTTTTGCACCGGATATTTCATGTTCTCCCTCGAATATATCTTTATCAATCTTATCTTTTGCCTCAAGCAAATTATATATTTTCTCAATTTTCCGGAAAGCTTCCTCAGTGGTGTCTATTGGGAATATGGGATCCTTGGTGCCCGATTCAACAAGCAGAGGCCTGGGAGCAATTAACCCTATTATGTCCGGCAGTTCGGCATATTTAAGCATTCCGGGAACAAAATTGTCGATACAGTGATAAATCGACATGATACTGTCTTTAAAGGAATTGACATACCCACTTACCACCGCTGCCTTTATCCTTTCATCTACTGCACTCGTGTATGAACATACCAGTCCCCCGCCGGAAATGCCCATGCACCCTATTCTGTCTGTATTAACTTCACTGCGTGTAAAGAGGTAGTCTATTGTCCGCATGGTTTCATAAACTCTCATGCCGGCCATGGTCATCCCGTACATCAGCAGGTTAACAGATATGTGATAACAAGAACTGTGTCCGGTATGTGCTTTATCTCCATCCACTTCAAGAGTTCTGTCTCCAAATCCCAACAATTCCGGGGCAATGACGAAAAACCCTCTTTTTACCAGCTCCAGTGCAAAATTCTTTTGATACGTAGTTTCATCATTTTGCTGACTGCCGTCAAATTTTAACCCGACTATTTCCTTGCTACCATATCCATGCCCATGGCATGCCACAACAGCAGGCAGCTTTTCTCCCGCATTTTTGGGAATCAATACATATGATATAGTATCCAGGCCTTCCATAACTGTATATACCACCCGCTGTCTTATATAGTCTCCAAGGTCAGCTTCCTCGATAATTCGTGGATTTAAATCCACTTTTTGCTCAGGAAATCCTCCCAGCCTTTCTATAAGAGCTTTTTTTAGCTTATTTCTCCATGTCTCCCATTCCTGTTCAGTCTCAGCATTAAAGCTGTATTTGGTAATATTCTTTTTGTACAACAGCTCCAGGAAATTATCGGGCCTTAAAAACATGCCAAAACTCCCCTTTCCTCTCCATATCATTCCATCTTCCGCTAATTCTACCTTAATTATAAAAAAGAACAAATAATACAGAAATTAATACAGGCAAATGAAGAAATCACCTTTTTAAGGTGATTTCTTCATTATTAATTCAATAACTCCATAGTCTCCCGGGCTATCATCAGTTCTTCATTTGTAGGAATTGAAAAAACTTTGACGGATGCATCATCGGTAGATATCAGTCCCTCTCTGCCTCTTACATTCAATTCATTTCTTTCATCATCCAGCTTTATACCCATAAATTCCAATCCTTCACAAGATTTTTTACGGATAGAAGAGTTATTCTCCCCAATACCTGCTGTAAATACCAGGCAATCCAATCCACCCATAGCAGCTGTATAAGCTCCAATATACTTCTTTACCGAATACGCAAAAACATGCAATGCGGTTATTGCCCTTTCATTACCTTCTCTTGCCGCAGCATCCAAATCTCTGAAATCACTGCTGATACCCGATATTCCCAGAACTCCTGATTCCTTATTCAAATAATTATTTATATCATCATATGACATGTTCTCCTTCTCCATCAGGAACATGATAATAGCCGGATCTATATTCCCGCACCGGGTACCCATTGGCAGCCCTTCCAATGGGGTAAATCCCATACTTGTATCCACCGATTTGCCATTTTTGACAGCGGCTATGCTGGAGCCGTTACCCAGATGGCAAGTAACAATTTTTAATTCCTCGATCGGCTTGTCCATTAATTTTGCAGCCCTCAATGCCACATATTTATGTGAAGTTCCGTGAAAGCCGTAACGCCTTATCCCATATTTGGCATAGGCATCATATGGAATTGCATAAATATAGGATTCTTTCGGCATGGTCTGGTGAAAAGCTGTATCAAAAACAGCCACCATAGGGGTATCAGGCATCACGTTTTTACAAGCTTCTATACCGGTAATATTAGCCGGATTATGAAGTGGTGCCAGTTCTATGTTTTCTCTTATGGCGTCCATTACTTCATCATCTATAATTACGGAACCGGAGAACTTTTCACCACCGTGAACAACCCTGTGACCTACTGCGGATATTTCACTCATATCAGAGATTACTCCGTATTCCGGATGCAGTAATGCATCTATTACCATTCTCACAGCCTGTACGTGATCCTTAATCTCAGCCTTTATTTCGACTTTTTCTTTCATTGCCGGTGTATGAGACAACACCGGGTTATCAATGCCAATGCGTTCGGCATTTCCCTTTGCCAAAATACTTTCATCAGTCATATCGATAAGCTGGTATTTCAGCGAGGAACTGCCTGCATTTATTACAAGAATTTTCATGTTTAATCCCCCCCGTTATTGCTGTTGCGCTTCAACAGCTGTAATTGCCACCACATTAACAATATCATCCGCACTACAGCCCCGTGATAAATCATTTACCGGTTTTGCAAGCCCCTGGCTAAGGGGTCCCAGAGCCATGGCCTTTGCCAGTCTTTCGGTCAGTTTATATGCAATATTCCCGGCATTAAGATCAGGAAATACAAGAACATTTGCTCTGCCTGCTACCGGGCTGTCAGGGCATTTCTTATTTGCTACATCCTTATCAAGGGCTGCATCACCCTGCAGTTCCCCGTCGATAAGTAAATCAGGCATCATCTCTTTAGCTATTCTTGTAGCTTCAACCACCTTGTCCACCGACTCATGTTGAGCGCTGCCCTTTGTTGAAAATGATAACATTGCTACCCTCGGTTCCATACCCACCAGCACCTTAGCAGTTCTGGCCGCAGATACAGCAATAGCCGCCAGCTGTTCCGGAGTTGGGTCAGGATTTAAACCGCAATCAGAATATATAAAAACTCCATTCTCGCCATACTGGCAATCAGGCACTTCCATGAGGAAGCAGCTGGAAGCTATGGATATTCCCGGCATGGTTTTTATAATCTGTAATACCGGTCTCCATACATCCGGTGTGCTGTATACAGCGCCTGCCACCATACCATCGGCATCCCCAAGCTTGACCATCATAGCTCCATAATATAATGGATTCTTTATAGCCTCTCTGGCCTTATCGGGCGTCATTCCCCTATGCTTGCGCATCTCAACAAATTGCTCCACGTAATTATCAAATTTCTCTGACTTCTCGTATTCAATAATAGTGACCCCCGACAGATCTATCCCTTGTGACCTGTTGAAAATCTCATTCTTATTGCCAAGAAGGATTACATCCGCGATACCTTCCTTCGTCACTATTTCAGCCGCTTTTAGCGTCCTTACATCATCCGATTCAGGAAGTACTATCCGTTTTTTGCATGACTTTGCCTTATTGATTATTGATTCCATTACACCCATAATATTTCCCCCTTTCAAAAAAAAATTATATACTTAATTTAATTATTTGTACAAAAACAAAACCTAATTATTATTCTACAAAAATACATAAAATCCTTCATTAGATATAAATTTCAGAATTATCTGTTTTATTGTCCGGCCGCAGTATTCGTTTTTTACTGTTATTCTTTACATATTCCACTCCAATATTATAACAGCACTTTCAAAATGTCTGAAAATATAGTATAAATATTATACGTACTTCCTTTTTACTTATATAGCCGATAGTGAGGTTTTACAATGGTAGTACTTGGAATAATCGCTGAATACAATCCGTTTCACAACGGTCATATGTACCATATTGACCAATCCGTAAAGTTAATCAAACCTGATTATACTATAGCGGTAATGTCAGGCCATTTTACCCAAAGAGGCGAGGCAGCTGTCATAGATAAATGGGAAAGAACCGAAATGGCCCTCCGCAGTGGCATTGATTTGGTTATCGAGCTTCCGGCTGCATATTCATCACAAACTGCCGAGCTATTTGCCTTTGGAGGCATTCAACTTCTTAACCATACGGGAGTGGTAACCCATATCAGCTTTGGCAGTGAAGCGGGTGATATACGCCTCTTATCTTCAGTTGCCAGGATTTTGTCTGACGAACCCACACAGTTTAAGTCGTTACTGAAGGAACACCTTGGAAAAGGACTATCTTTTCCTCAGGCCCGATACAGGGCAATTATTGAATACTCATCCAGTCTGGGGCGGAACAGTCTTTCGGAAGATCAATGGAAAAAGGTTATCAGCAGCTCAAATTCCATACTTGCACTGGAGTATTTGAAAGCCTTGTATAGAACAAACAGCAGTATCAAGCCCGTCACCATACCCAGAAAAGGCCCTTCATACAGCTCTACAGACATCAACGATCAAATATCCAGCGCAACAGCTATACGAAATGAGCTTGTTAACCGGATGCGTTGGGATATAATAGCCCGAACAATGCCCCCATCCTCCTTTGGAATTCTGAAAAATGCCATTGCTTCCGGAAAGGGTCCGGTAACAAACCGTTCACTGGAACAACTATTGCTGGGTATAATTCGAAGATCATCCTCCATGGAAATAAAAAACCTGATGGATGTAGATGAAGGCTTGGAAAACCGTATCAAGGAATGTGCCCACCGGGCAGCAGGCCTTGATGAATTCCTGAGATTGGTCAAAACAAAAAGATACGTGTATACGCGAATCCAACGGATCCTCATCCACGCCCTCCTGGGTCTGGACAAGGGGAAAACTGAATGTTTCCGCAACGCCGGAGGACCCCAGTATATAAGAGTCCTTGGATTTTCCAAAAAGGCAATACCGCTTATGAAACACCTAAAAACGTCAGCTAAAGTTCCAATTATAACCAAAGCGGCACAATATTACAAAAAGCTGGAAAGTTCAATTGCCAGGGAAATGTTTATGCTGGATGTCTTAGCTACTAACCTGTATAGTCTGGGTATACCCGGAAATGAATACAGAAAGGGTAACCGCGACTTTACAGAAAAAATCAGAATAATTTAGCTTTCCCATGAGTCTATCAGATGTTTTATGCGGCCGATAGCTTCAATTGACGCTTTTCTTCCCTCTTTAACACATTCATCCACTTTATCAAAGTGGAACGGATGTATGCCGGAAACATCCGGGTATATAATCACGTCTCCCTTTTGAACATTATTCTTCAGAATTTCCAGTTCCATGACCTCCAGCGACTGTATGATTACTTCAAGGACATTTACGGGCTGATGATGCTGACCCCTAAAACCCACATCAACCCCAATCACCACATCGGCACCCATACGCTTTACGGTGTCTACCGGAACCCGGGCAAGCAAACCACCATCCACCAGGGTATAATCACCCCGGATAACAGGAGTAAAAATGCCCGGAATGGATATGCTGGCCCGTACAGCTTCATATACTTTTCCTTCACTAATTTCGATAAGTTTACATGTCTTCAAATCCACAGCAGTAACTGTCAATGGAATTTTCAATTCGCTAAAATCCTTGTTCTGCGTAAGCAGTTTTATCAAATCCTCTATTTTTTTTCCCTGTATAAATCCGATACGGGGAACTTTAACATCATAGTAACGTGCTATATCTAAATTTTGAGCTATTCCTTCCATCATTTTCGGTGTAATTCCAGCGGCATATAAAGCGCCAACTATAGCGCCGATGCTGCTTCCGGATATATATTCAGGAAAAATTCCATGTTCCTCCAATACCTGTAAAACACCAATGTGGGCTAAACCTCTCGCTGCGCCGGCACCTAAAGCCAATCCGATCTTAACTTTTTTCTTCATAAAACTATTCCCTCCACAATATGATTAATATTGTAAACCCACATTATGTCATCCGGGAGGAATAATGAACAAACTTTACATAACAAAAAGAATATATGCTGCTGGATTATGCATATTGTGCATAATTGTTTCATCGTTTATTCTTGCCTCCCCCCAGGAATCATTTTATGCTGCAATATCAGGTCTTGAAACCTGGCTAAGAGTTGTTTTGCCGGCACTTTTCCCGTTTTTTGCTGCCGCTGAAGTCCTTATCGGAATTGGAGTGGTGGATTTTATTGCAGTTTTGTTACAGCCGGTTATGAGGCCAGTATTTCGCTGTCCCGGAGAAAGCTCGTTTATATGGGCTATGAGCGCCACTTCAGGATATCCCGCAGGAGCCAGATTAACGCGGATATTTTTAGATAAAGGCAAAATAACGGTAAAGGAAGCTCAAAGAATAATCGCTTTTTCCAGCACCTCCGGCCCTTTGTTTATGTTAAGCGCAGTCGGAATCGGAATGCTGAACAGCCCTGCGGCCGGCAGAATTATTGCAATAAGCCATTACACCGCTTCAATCCTGCTTGGTATTTTGTTCAGGTTCTATGCTCCGGACGACAATAAAGCCTTTAAATATATATACAAACCTCCAAGCATAAAAACAGCCCTTCAAGTCCTTATGTCAGCCAGACATAAGGACGGCAGGACTTTTGGTGAAATTTTGGGTGATGCCGTCCGCAATTCAATGAACACCCTTATCTATATAGGCGGATACATCATACTCTTCTCGGTAATAATCAAAACTCTGCAAAAATCAGGCTTTATCAGTATTCTTTTCAATCTTACAGCTCCCCTCCTGTTACCTGCAGGCATTGAACAGAGCCTGCTTAACGGTTTAATCGGAGGAATATTTGAGATGACCACAGGTTGCAAACTAATATCACAAGCTGCAGCCCCGTTATTTCATAAAATCCTGCTGTGTACCTTTATAATAAGCTGGAGCGGCTTTTCGATCCACAGCCAGGTATTATCGTTTATTGGAAAAACCGGCGTATCCGCAATTCTCTATTTTGTCGCAAAATTCTTTCATGCTGTTTTAGCAACTGCCATAGCCTGGTTGGTTATAAAAATTCAACCAGACACCGGTTTGTCAGTGTTCCACCGGTTCGAACATCGTCCGGAGCCCCTCTGGACGTCTATACTGTGGAACTCATGGCAGCTGGCTATTCACAGCATCCTGGTACTAATAATAACCGGAATGCTTGTAAATCTTGTTATATGTATAATAAAACTTACAGCAAAAAGCAGCAGTTCACAGCGCTGATATTATCTTTTGGCAACATTTAGTTCCTGCCGGTTTTGCTTTACTATGTTCAGCTGCTGTTCCAAATATTGTTCCACTTCCTGAAGCAGTTCATCAGCGTATTCCTTAGCCCCTAATCTGATCTGTTTAGCACTGTCCTGGGCGTTTTCAATAATCTCCCTGGACTGCTGGTATGCTTTCTGAGTGATTTCATGCTCATCAACCAGTGTTTTTATATGCTGTTCAGCTTCTTTTATTATTGTTTCCGCTTCCTTTTGTGCTTCCGCCAGGATCCTCTGACGCTCTTTCTTAACCATCTCTGCTTGCCGTAATGCTTCGGGCAGGCTAAGACGTATATCCCGTATTATGCTTAAGCTTTTTTCCTTATCTATCATTGTTCTTCCAATAAAAGGCACAAGCTTTCCGTTCTCCAATTCATCTTCCAATACATCCAAGAGATTAAGTATATTCAACCTTAATTCCCCCTTATATTTTTGTCTTTATCGCTCAACTATTTCAATCCCGTCAGCCTTTTTTGTATGTCGGGCAAAACCACATCCGGCACCAACTCACCGATACATCCGCCCAGTCTGCCAATTTCTTTTACCACGCTTGAACTTAAATAGGAGTATTTATAATTGGTCATCATAAACATGGTTTCAATGTTGGGATCAAGCTTACGGTTCATCAGAGCCATCTGGAATTCATATTCAAAGTCTGATATCGCCCTTAAACCTTTGATTATCACCTGGGCATTTCTTGATTTCATAAAATCTACCAGAAGTCCCTCAAAATAATCAATTTCAACATTCGGCAACTCGGCAACTGCTTTCCTGATAAATTCCATTCTCTCATTAACGGTAAATGTGGACACCTTGTTTGGATTACGTACTACAGCTACAATCAGCTTATCAAATATCCTGCTTGCTCTTTTAATAATATCCATATGCCCATTGGTAATTGGATCAAAACTACCCGGATAAACAGCTGTTTTCATAATTATTCATCACTCCCACTCTTCCTGTAAATACTGATGCCAGTATTTCCATATTTCCTGCTTTGAATTTTCCTGATAACCCCCACTTCATCCGGCAGGTAAGTCCTGCTTGCATGTTCCAGCATAATAATGCAACAGGATCCCATTACATCACTTTCAGCTATTGCATTTAAAATCTTCACATCCAATCCGGTATTGTAAGGTGGATCTGCAAATATCACGTCAAACTTTTCTTTTCCCGAAAGATGCTTTATAGCATGAAAAACATCATCACATATGACTTGAGACTGATCCATGCAGCCCAAATTCCGTCGATTTTTATTTAGTATTTTCGCAACATGTGGATTCTTTTCAACAAATACTGCCTTTTTACAACCTCTGCTTAAAGCCTCCAGGCCCAGATTTCCGGTGCCTGCAAACAAATCCAGAACAATACTGTCCGGTATGTAACCCTGTAAGATATTAAAAATAGCTTCCTTAACTCTATCATAGGTAGGCCGGGTGCTTGTACCTTTTAGTGATTCGATAATCCTGCCCTTCCAGCGCCCTGCTATAATTCTCAAAATTGTTTCCTCCATGTAAAATTAAGCAGATCTATTGTTATTTATTCTAGCACAATTCAAAATGATCGACAAGCAATCTTTTGAAAAAACAGGTGCACAATAAGGTTTTGAAGAATATTATGGAAATCACCTTGCGAAAAGGTTTAGAATCTGTTAACGAAGCGGAGGATAGCCGGAACCAATGTTTGAGCGTTAGCGAGTTTTGGCGGAGGCCCGGAGCAAGTGCTACAGATTCTTAGCCTTGAGCTCCAGTGATTGGAGTAATATTCTTCAAATGGAATTTATACACAAAACATATTTTCCCCTGTCAGGATAGGGACAGGAAGTATATTTTCGGACGTTTTAAGCAATAATATATAGTGTTAAATAATACTCATATTATTTAACATCCCCCATAGAGCTCTTCCTTCAATTTCTCCTCTCCCAGCGCTGGTGACCCAGGTGTCACCAGCCTTTTTGTTTATATATGCTTCTTTTGCTTTTATAAATGTTAAATTGAAAACTTACAATTATTTGATTTTAATATATGGAATCATAATTCGGGCATTGTAAAAGGGAGCGATGCTTGACCGCTCCCTTTTATTTGTTCATTTATTACCTTCCACTAAGCTGCCTTTCGGCTTGCTCAATCATCTTCTTTACCATATACCCACCAATATAACCAGCCTCTTTAGCTGTTATATCCCCGTTATATCCTTGTTTTAAATTAACTCCCAGCTGGTTGGCTATTTCAAATTTCATGTTGTCAAGAGCCTGCCTGGCCTCGGGAACTACAGTTCTATTTCTGTTCTTACTTGGCACGTCAATTTCACCTCCTATTATTATGGTACTATTAATTTAACCAATCTAACTGATTTTACTCTAGCAATATATAGCAATACTTATTGCAAACTTCATTGTTGCATACAATGTTTCGATTAACAAAATCAACGCAAATATATATCAGTTCAAGGCTATCTCGGCAAGCTGCTCATTAAATTTATTTATCGTATATTCCATCAGCGCCCTATAATCCGGATTATCTCTTCCCTGCAGCACCCGGTCTACAGCCAGATCTACCTCGTTCAGCATATCCATATCCCTCAAAAGATTCACAATTCTAAACTCAGGCAAACCATGCTGCTTAACGCCGAAAAAGTCTCCGGGGCCGCGCAGCTGTAAATCCTTTTCAGCTATTTCAAATCCATCATTAGTTTTTGTCATGATTTTCATACGTTCATAAACTTCTTTTGTTTTTGCATCAGCAATCAATATACAGTAAGCCTGATGAGCTCCCCGCCCTACACGCCCCCGCAGCTGATGCAGCTGTGCCAAACCAAATCTTTCGGCATTTTCAATTACCATTAATGTTGCATTGGGAACATTTACGCCTACTTCTATTACCGTAGTTGATATCAGTACATCTATTTGACCGGAAGCAAAAGCTTCCATTGTTTGCTCTTTTTCATAGGGCTTCATACGGCCGTGAAGAAGCCCTAACTTCAAATCAGCCAGCTCTCCGTTTCTGAGGGAATCAAACAACTCCACTGCTGACTGGGAATCAATGACATCCGATTCTTCAACCAGAGGACATACCATGTAAGCCTGGCGCCCATCAGCTGCCTGCCGTCTGATAAAATCCAGAACCCTGTTTTTCATTGAAGAAGGTACGTGGTAAGTCTTCACCGGTTTTCTCCCAGGAGGCAGTTCATCGATTATCGATACATCAAGATCGCCATACAGCATCAGCGCTAAAGTTCTGGGAATCGGAGTAGCAGACATAACCATCATATGAGGAGATTGCCCCTTTTCTTTTAAAGCAGCTCTCTGGCGCACTCCGAACCTGTGCTGTTCATCAGTAATCACCAGGCCCAGTTTCTTAAAAGCAACATCATCTTCGATGACAGCATGAGTGCCAACCAGTATATCAATATCTCCCGATGCCAGCCTTGATTTTATATCTTCCTTTTCAGAGTTTTTCATTCCTCCGACTAGGCATTCAATCTTTAAATCGCTGCCCTTGAATATTTCCTTCAATGTATTTAAATGCTGCCTTGCCAGTATTTCTGTAGGAGCCATCATAACGCTTTGATACCCGCTTAAGGCAGTACAATACATACCCAGGGCTGCAATAACCGTTTTCCCTGAACCTACATCTCCCTGTATCAAACGGTTCATGACCTTCCCGCTCTTTAAATCCTGCAGCACCTCATCTACTACCCTCTGTTGGGCATTCGTCAGGGAAAACGGCAGACTCTCAATAAATTTGCCCAGTTTGAATTGATCCCATTCAAATACGAGCCCTTGCTGCTCCATATGATTCGTTTGGCGTATTAAGCTCAATGCCATTTTTATGAAAAAAAGCTCCTCGAATACAAGCCTCCGCCTCGCTTCTGTCAACGACTGTACAGTCTCCGGAAAGTGAATATGACGGAGCGCATAATTCTTTTCAGCCAGCCTGAACATCTTTCTAAAATTTGCAGGGAATTCATCGTTTAAACTGCCTTCTACTTTTTTGAGCACCGAAGCTGTTATATTACGCAGATCCTTCTGTGTAATCCCCTCCGTTAACGGATAGATCGGCAATATCTTAAAGCCGTCATGTATAGAAGAAATGTATTCCTCCACAATTGGATTATGAAGCTGTAACATGCCATACCTGGCTGCTACTTTTCCCCTAACAAAATATGTCTTGTTATTGCTGTACAGCCTGGCACGATATGGTTGATTAAACCATACACACCATATATAACCTGTATCATCATGGCAGCGCCATGTTGTTAATGTAAGCCCTTTTCTTGGCCTTTGATTAGATGCCTTACCATCAAACGTCACAATAAAAGATGCCTCATCCCCGCCAACAGCATCACGTACTTTTTTTATACCCTGCCAGGTTTCATAATCCCGGGGAAAATAGTATAGAACATCATACAATGTCCTTATTCCCAGCTTGCTTAATCTTTGTGCCCTTTTTGGGCCCACACCTTTTATATACTGAACAGATTGTTTTAATGTCTCCATAGATACACCTCTAACAGAACCGGTTGTATCTTGTTCCTCTTTCAAAGGAACTATGCCAAAATACCATTCTTACCTATACAAAAAAAGAGTAATTAACTCTTGATAATAATGTGCACAAAAATGCTGCGCAGTCAAAGTTTTATAACCGGTAAAAAAAGATCATAATTAATATGAAAAACTGGGAGAGGCTCCCCCAGTTTTCTTATTCGACAGAAATAATAAAGTAATATAAAGGTTGTCCTCCATAGTGAACCTCCACCTCTACGTCGGGGTAGCGCTCATTTAAAAAACCGGTAATGGGTTCCGTATCCTCTTCATTCATCATATCCCCATAAAATAGGGTAACGATTTCACTATCGTCATCAACCATGTTATTTATCAGTTCCTGAGTAACCAGTTGAACATCCCTGCCAACTGCACTTATTTTTCCGTTATATAACCCAATTATATCGTCTTTCTTTATGGACATCCCATCAAAGCTGGAATCACGGACAGCATATGTTACATGCCCGGTTTTTACGGTCTGCAGAGCTGAAGTCATACGGGCAACATTGGCCTCTCCGTCAATGTCAGGATTAAAAGCCAGCATAGCTGCTATTCCCTGAGGAATTGACTTGCTGGGAATAACATGAATGGTTTTATCACTGATCTGCTGTGCCTGTGAAGCAGATAATATAATATTACCGTTGTTTGGCAATATAAATATCTCCTTGGCATTCACCGATTCAACCGCTTTCAAAATGTCATCAATACTGGGGTTCATCGTCTGTCCGCCCTCAACTATATAATCAACCGATAAATCCTTAAATATCGATGCAATACCCTCGCCCATGGCTACTGCAATAACTCCAAATTCCTTTTCGGGAGTTGTTTCTTCACTTATAGGAGTATTTACGTTTAAGTGCCTGTGTTGTTCTTTCATGTTGTCTATCTTTATGCCGGATAATTCTCCATATCTTAAGCCCAGTTGAAGCACTTTCCCGGGCATGTTGGTATGAACATGCACCTTGATAAGGCTATCATCAGCTACTACAACAACAGAATCCCCTATTTTAGCCAATCTTTCCCTTAAATTTTCTTCATCGCCCTCTTCAACGTATGGATACAGATTTTTTATTATAAATTCGGTACAATAACCGTACTCTATATCAGCCTCCATATCAGGTTTATATTCGGGAACAGGGCTTGTTTCCTCCGGAACAGCAAAGGAATCATCCAACTCAAATTTATCTTTTAATGCATGGCTGGCACCAATCATTATATAAAGCAATCCCATTCCACCGGCATCAACCACACCGGCCTGTTTTAAAACGGGCAGCATCTCGGGCGTTTTATCGAGTATTGCCTTGGCTGCCTTAATAATTTCTTTATAAAATCCTATAAAATCTTTATGGGTCCTTGCAATTTTTCTTGCTTCTTCAGCTGTAACCCTGGCAACGGTTAAGATAGTACCCTCAACAGGTTTCATAACCGCTTTATATGCAGTATCCGCTCCAACCTGCAAAGCTTCGGCATAATCGCTTGTGGTAATTCTCTCATGCTGCTGTAAAGCCCTGGCAAAGCCTCTGAACAATTGGGATAGAATAACACCGGAGTTTCCTCTTGCCCCCTTAAGAGCACCGCTTGACAAAGCACTTACTATATCTGCAACAGTGCTGGAGCTGGCTGTCTGCACCTCTCTTGCTGCCGCCAGCATTGTTAAATGCATATTAGTCCCTGTATCCCCATCGGGTACCGGAAATACATTTAATGTATTAACGGCCTGCTTGTGTTTATCCAGAAACTGGGTAGCTGATAAAATCATTTCTTTCAATTTTACCGCATCAATAAATTCAATACTCAACTTCTGTACCTCCTTTGGTCAGGATAAAACTATACCCTGACACCTTCCACTGTTATATCTACCCGTTTTACATTCATACCTGTAAAGTTCTCTATATTGTATTTGACGGTTTCAATAACATTCTGGGCAACGGTAGCAATAGAAATACCGTATTCAACTATAATGTAAAGATTAATAAAAATATTGTTATCCTGTGTCTGTACCTTTACTCCCCTGGTCAGATTGTCGAAACCAAGCAATTCAACAATGCCATCTGTAGCGCGTTTAGATGCCATTCCCACAATACCATAGCATTCCATAGCTGATATCCCTGCCAGCATAGCCAAAACCTCATCAGTAATAATAATTTCTCCAAGTGAATTTTTCTTCTTGGCAGCCATTATTGCGCTTACCTCCTTAAAAATATGAAGTTTCCAGAATTAATTTAATTACATTCTATACTATGATCAAAAATCATGCAACAATATTTCATTTCTTCGAGTCATCGTTTATACCGGTTATATTCTGAAAAATCATTTTACCGGTCAATATGGAGCCTTCTCACTGGTATCACATTTTCCAGTATGTAATTCTATTACATTTTTGTGGATAAACCTTTTGTTGCAAAACTTGTTCCTTAATGATACAATATTATTGTTTTTATCCGTGGCTTGCTTGTAAAGGAGGTGTTGTTTGTGGCAAGAGTTTGTGATATATGCAAAAAAGGTTTGATGTTCGGTAAAAATGTAAGCCATTCAAAGCGCAGTACCAATCGAAAATGGGTTCCAAATATACAGAAAGTCAGGGCCATCATCGATGGGAAAACCAAGACAATAAAAGTATGTACCAGATGTATACGTTCAGGCAAGGTTCAAAGAGCCCTGTAATATAACATATTTAGAATAGTTTTATAAGCGGCCGCATTTGGATCTATAGTCTCTAAAAAAATCGGCATAGCCGAAGGTTTCCGGCTATGCCGTTTTATCATGTTTTTTGCAACATCCATTAATGCACTTTTGAATAATAGGATCATTATCCATAACGGATGATGGAGAAAAGCGGCGAAAAAACTGCTTACAAGCATAAATTCCCGCAAAAAATAATTGCCAGCCTGAAAAAATATCTTGAATTATCCGGACAATTTCGTTATAATATAATACGCTTGATATATTAAGAAACGGGCCATTAGCTCAGTTGGTAGAGCACCTGACTCTTAATCAGGGTGTCCCGGGTTCGAGTCCCTGATGGCCCACCAGCAAAAGCCGCTTGAATACTGGGTTTCCAGCATCAAGCGGTTTTTGATTTCTCAAATATGCCACAACCACCTGGCAGGGTTGGTTTTTATATATAGTTCTCCTTGCGTCCGCGTTTAATAAACTCATCACATGCATATTCCTGCCATTTGGGATCAAGTCCAATGGATTCATTATCCTCATAATAGCCTGCCATAAAGCCACCTTTGCCCTTCCACAGCTTATCCAGCAGTTCTCTTGCTTCTGCACGTATTTTCTGTTCATCTTTGGTTTGAAGAGTCTTTTGAATATCCACAGGACACCAGAAAGTAATCTTGCCTCTTCCCTGGTATGATGCCAGAGTATCTATTCCATGGAGTGTAGGCTGATCAAACTGCAGCAAATCCACACCCGCATCAATAAGCCCGGGTATAATGGCCCCTATTGCACCGCATGAATGCATAAATACCTTTATCCCACAGTCGTGGGCAATTCCGCATAATCTCTTAAACCTTGGATAGAATTCCTCGTGCCAAAGCTTGGGATTTATCAATGTCTGCAGTTGCGTACCCCAGTCTTCAGGAAACATTATGCTGTCAACCCCGGCTTTGGCGTAGTTCTGAATCATATCTATCAGCATTTCATCGATCCTGTCATGGAGTCTATGGATTTGCTCCCTCTCCAGCATCAGTTTTACAAAATAGTTTTCAAGCTTGAACAACTTTCTGGCAATATTAAAGGTAAAGCCGGGCATATTGCCGACAATCCATTTGTCAGGGTTTTGGGCCTTGCATTCTGTAGCTGTTTTATAATCTTCGAATTTTGAAAAGTCGGGAAATTCATAAGCATCATAGTCCTCCGTGTCTTCCAGCACACCTTTTACTACTTCCCCTTTAGAAGTGGGGTCTACCCTTCCCCAGACATTTCCCCACTCATCAATTCTTTCCCATCTGGTATCATCCACCTTCTCCCAGGAAGTTGCATGGGTTTTCACCGTGTATTCGCACCCTGCGATATCTGAATCATGAAAAGATCTTGCTACTCGCTCGGGTCCACTGTACTCCAAAGTACTCATAACAATTTCCCTTGAATTCACAATCCCTTACCTCCCAGATTTTATTAATTTTACAAGCTGGCGTGTTCGGTTTATATTTTATTAACCGACAGCCCTGCGTTGATTAAAATATATCCTTATTGACTTCTACTTCAGAAAACCTTTAAGCACGGACAGCGCAACCGGGCCATCCTTCTCAATATCCTTCGTGCCTCCTTCAATACTGATTCGATCCTGATATCCCGTTTTCTGCAATGCATTAAAAAACACATCATAAGCATCTTCGGCCGGCTCCAGCGGATATACCCTTCCATCGCTGTTGGCTATGTGTAAATGGGAAATGTATCTTCCGGCCTCCATCAGTATATGCATAGGATCATTTTCTTTCCGCATGTGGTAAAAATCAGCTGTAAGCTTTATGCTTGAGTGCTGAACATCCCTGACAAATCCAATGCCTTCTTCCACCGAATTAATTATATTGGTTTCGGATTTATTAAGCGGCTCAACCGCAACCGTCAAGCCATAGCCGGCAGCAATATCTCCTATTGTTCTGACTGCCTGCACAAGTTGATTCCAGGCGTCTTCCCTGTTGTATCCATCGGGTATCCTGCGTGCCCCTCCGCTGCCAAGTACAACTATTTTTGCGCCTAATACAGTTATTCTGCTAAATGCTTCCTTAAGATATGATTCTATTTCGTTCATATCCACTTCAGGCCCGGCCAGTTTTATGTACCTAGGAAACATAACATTGAAGGATTCGCATTTTATACTGCTTACATCAACCATCCGTACTATCCGTTCAAATTCATTCTCTTTCATTTCAGCAATTCCGACAACCGAGGGCTCGATATAATCAAAGCCAATATCTTCTACTATCTTTATGTTTTCCGCTGATGTACAAACACCAATCTTCATTATATACACCTCATGATCTTTTATGCTCTGAAGGCGCTTATCAAACATTCAGGCATAGAGCTCCCCATCATGCAGAAACGTAAATATCAGGTTATCAATAAGTGCCGTCAACATCCAAAACTATGTCTTCAGCTGCATCTTTTCTGAATGTCGAATTCTCAATTTTTTCTTTCAATTTTTCATAATAAAGATCCTCGTCTATTGGAAGCTTCACCCAATCATCCAGCCATGAAGACAAATGCATGGCATTGGATATGGTAAGGCCGTTGATGCCTTCTTCACCGGGGGACAGCAGCGGTGTGCCCTTTAATATTCCATTAACCCAGTTCTCGGTAATTCCCTGATGGGCTGTTTCTTGCCCATATACGGGAATCTCGCACTTCCAACACTCGGGAGAACCGAAGCCGCCTTTATACTCCCGGTTGAACTGCCGTTCCGATACACGCAGACGCCAAAATGTCAGTTTCCCGTCCTCAACTACCACCTTCCCCCTATCTCCGGTAATTTCAAGGCGGTTTGTCCCCGGAGCGTCCCCGGTAGTGGTTACAAACACTCCGGTAGCCCCATTTTCATATTCCATATAAGCCGTTACATCATCCTCTACTTCTATATCATGATACTTACCGTAGGAGCAAAATGCCCTAATCCGTACCGGCATACCGCAGATCCACTGCCATAGGTCCAGGTTGTGGGGACACTGGTTTATGAGTACTCCACCGCCTTCTCCGGCCCATGTGGCTCTCCAGCCGCCTGAATCATAATAGCTCTGTGAACGATACCAATCGGTGATAATCCAGTTGATCCGTTTTATCTCTCCAACCTCACCTGATTTCACCAAATCTCTCAGTTTTTGATATAAAGGGCTTGTACGCTGATTATACATTATTCCGAATACCTTGCCGCTCTTTTCCGCTGCTTCATTCATTTCTCTTACCTGTTTTGTATATACGCCCGCCGGCTTTTCAATCAGCACATGAAGCCCGGATTTAAAGGCCTCAATTGCCAGCGGGGGATGATAATAATGGGGAGTAGCAATTATAACCCCGTCAACAGACCCGGATTCAAACAAGGCTTCGGCTTTTTCAAACAATAGAACGCCCTCTCCCAGGTTTTTCTTTGCCCACTCAAGCCTCTTTGGATTTGTATCACAAACCGCAGTAAGTTCAGCATTCGGGATTTCTCCCGCGGAAATATATTTGGCGTGCGCAGATCCCATATTCCCTATTCCAATTATACCGATCCTGACCTTGTCCATAGTCCACCCTACCTTTCAATCCGTGATATAATCTTTTTCAATGCATTTGCAGCTGCAGAAAACTGTTTTGGTCCGCCTTCAGGCAAATCAGCATCCACAATTCCCTGCTCAAGCTGGCTGAACCCAACGAAGTTCCCCAGGTGAGGCTCCAGCGAAAGGAAACCTTCAAAATCATTCTGATATAGAGCAGCAAGAATATCATATACCCTTCCGTCGCCATACCCGGCAGGAACCACACTGTGATCCTTGTACAGCGCATCCTTGATATGCATATATTCTATATGCTCCTTCAGCATGTCAAAAGCATGGGGATATGTCTCTACATCACATTGAATGAAGTTAGCCGGATCATAAACGGCTTTTACATAATCACAATCCAATGTTTCAAATAAATCCAGGCAGCGTTCAGGCGTGTCGCCATAAATACCCTTTTCATTCTCATGAAGAAGTGTAATTCCCGTTCCTTCGGCTTCATCAACAAACTTATTCCAACGGCTTATTACTTCGTCTCTGAACTTCCCGGGTTCCTCCTCTTCGGGTATGTAGAAGCTGAACATGCGAATATAATTGGTCTCCATAATTTTAGCAATTTCTATAGTATGCCTAAACAGCTCCAGGTGGGGAGCAAAATCGTCCTGAATTCCAATTTTGCCGATCGGTGAACCTATTGCAGATATACCAAATCCTCTTTCGAATATTTTTTTCTTTAAATCCTTTATTCCTTCCAGCGTGTACTGGACAATACTTTTGCCGTAAACTCCCCTTAATTCAATATACTTGATCCCGTGTTGTTCAAGCACATCCATCTGAATCTTCAAATCCGGATCAATTTCATCGGCAAAAGCCGAAAGAATAAATCTGGCCATATTGAATCACCTCCGAAATAATACAGTGTTTTAAAGCTTCATATCAAGCATTAAGTCCAAATTTCTTTAAATTTCTCAAGCTTATAGATAAACTTTCAAAGGGATCCCTCTGACAAACATCCTGTTCAACCATGGCCCATTCCACGCCAATCTCTATACAGGCTTTAATTATTTCCTGCCAGTTAAGATTGCCTTCTCCAACTTCAGTCATTACAGACTGAAAATTACTGTTTGCACCCATGTCCTTGAAATGGACAACCTTCATTCTATCCTTCACTTTCCTGATCCAGTCAACAGGATTGGCGCCTCCGGCCTGTACCCAGTATGTATCGATCTCGAAATCAAAAACGTCAGGATCCGTCTCATTGAGAAGGATCTCCATACCGGTTATGCCATCAAATTTCATGAATTCAAAATTATGATTGTGGTAAATAAAACGCAAACCATTATCCGCTAAAACCCTGGCGATCCCGGATGCTTCCCTGGCAAAGCTCACATAACCCTGCGCGCTTTTTGCATATTCGGCCGGCATGGCTCCCAGTCCTACATACTTGCAGTTCCAGAGTTTATGCTGCTTTATCACATCATCAGTCTCATTCTTCAGCCTGTCATATCCTATGTGGGTAGCGCAAACGGTCAGGCCTTCCGCATCCATTATATCCTTAACCAGTTGGTGCTCCACCGGCCCGAACCCCGATACCTGAACGGCATTATACCCTATATCTTTTATTCTTTTCATGCTTCTGGCAATATCTTCAGGGTTCTTTGTAAATTCTCTTATTGTATACAGCTGAGCCCCGACAATTGGTTTGTTCATCAGGCTCACCATCCCTTCTTTTATGGCAGTCTCATATATGAATTAAATTACCCGTAGAAGCCGACTTATATATGCCGTCAATTATCCTGACGGATTCCACAGCCTCTTCTGCAGAAATAATACACCCCGGATCTCCGTTCAAAATGCCCCTGTAGAAGTTCTCAATCAAGACTGCATGGCTTTTACCCCAATATGATTTGTATATCGTTTCTCCGCCGTTATCATCAGCTATACAACTGACATTACCGTTCTGTTCGATAAAAAGCTTTCCCTGGTACAGCCTAATCCTGGCCTTTTCACAGTCTATCTCTATTTCAACAGGTGAATTTGAAGTATAGCAATTGGTGGCAAAGAAAACACCCCTGGCCCCGTTTCTAAAAAAGAGCGTAGCATGCGCCGTATCCTCAACTTCAATAACCTTCCCGAGTAATTGTGTTGATACTCCGCCTTTTACGGCTTCTACGCCTCCGGCCAGCCACTGTATGAGATCTATTGTGTGGATGGACTGATTTATGAGAACCCCTCCACCTTCAGTAGCAAATTTTCCCCTCCATCCACTGGCGGTATAATAGTCTTCATCCCTATACCAGGTTACAATACCCTTAATTCCTTTAACAGCACCAACTGTACCGCTGTCAATAATCTCCTTTGCTTTTTGAGATGTTGTATTAAAACGGTTTTGAAAACAAACGCCGATACATCGTCCGGATTCTTCCCTTGCTTTTATCACCTGTTTTATTTCGTCGATATGTCTTACAACCGGTTTTTCAACCAGGACATGTTTTCCAGCCATTAGAGCTTTTACTGCCATTTCGGTGTGAAGATAATGAGGAGTACAGATATGCACTACATCCACGGCATCGTCTTTTATAACTTCATTAAAGTCTGTGTGCCACTGACAATGGTAGTCCTGTGCAGAAGCTTGTGCCCTATCATCTTGTATATCGACCACACAGACCATATGTCCTAACTCACTGTTAACAACTGCATCTGCGTGTACTCTATGAATACTGCCGCATCCGATTATTGCCACTCCTAGCTTATTCATTTTATCACCTCAATATTAAGTACAGGTGTAACGAAATGCATCGTTTATATGCGCTTATTACATGGACCTGATCCCCTTTATTATAACACGGCTGGTATCTGTGTCAACACAACCATCCGGCGGCAGAATAATTGCGGTATCATCACGCACCTCCTCAAAAAAACATGCCTTACACTAGTCCCATATTAAATCCATCAGTTTTTTTATTTTCTCTTTTCTTTTCTCTGTTTCGACATAATCTACTTCAATCCTGTCGTTATGAATTAATAATACACAACCTTCACAGGCATCATGGGGCAGCCGCCCCCTTTCTATATTAATGATTTTTTTGTTCTCATCCTGACAAACTGCGTAATCGCCTTCAAATCTGTCTATAATTACACGCATTTTTTTAGTCCCCCTTACGGCTGTGTATTTCTATTTTTTCTCCGTCACTCACAGCAGCAATGGTTCCGGCTTCATCGGTCCTGTATACTCTGACACCTGCTTGTCTCAGCCTATCAATTGTTTCGGGAGACGGATGTCCATACATATTATCCTTTGCAACCGATATAACGGCTGTTTCAGGCTGTACGGCATTCAGAAACTCTTCTGATGTTGAATACCGGCTGCCGTGATGTCCAACTTTCAGCAGGTCTGCCTTTAAGTCATATCCTTTATCCAGCATCTCAGTCTCTGATTCAATGCCCGCATCCCCGGTGAATAAAAACGCTGTATTTTTGTACTGCAGCTTTATCACAACTGAATAATCATTTATATCGTCATATCTGCTCCTGTTTGGAGCAAGTATGGTAAACTCTCCCTCGCCTATATCAAACCTGGTACCCGGTACAGGAGAAGTAATCTTCAGCCCGTTATTCAATACAGCTTCGAGCATATCTTCATATGTTTTTGTGCTGTGCTCAACTTTAGGCATAATTATCTTTTTTATCTCAAAAGTGTTTATAACCGTGTCCATTCCACCTATGTGATCTTCATGGGGATGGGTTGCTACAATATACTCCAGGGTATCTATCCCCAAATCTTTAATAAATCCAGTTACCAGTTCACCGTCATCATTATTGCCTGCATCGATCAGCATCGCTTGATCTTTGGCTTTAATCAAAATACTGTCAGCCTGGCCAACATCGATAAAATAAACGGCCCAATCATACTCCGCAGTTGCAGCCGGTATATTGTTAACCTGATCGGGACTTCCACCGGGCGACTCAAAAGTATCCCCGCCGGATATCTTGAGCACTGCAAAAACTATAAATACTATAAATATTACAAGCCACTGTGGAGTTTGTCTTCTCCTTGCCTGTCTTTTTCTGTTCAAACCAGACCACTTCCTCCGATTCATCCGCATAAAGCTTTCCAATGACAATCATATGATTGACTGCCTTATTTACAAACAGATAAATTATTAAACCTCAACTTACATGCAAATTATTGCCATTCTTTTTCCATACATCATCCAGAATCTTATAATCCCTTAAATTCCCCTTGTATATTATATTTCCATTTATGTTATACAAATCCTGCGGTCTGACAAGGTTCCTTGGTTTTCCGCAATCTGTTATTCCACTTTCTTTTATGATGTGATATACAAATTCCGAGCACAGAAATCTGTACTCACGACATGCAGGTTTGCCAAGCAAATTATACAGTAATCCCTTGAAATTATATTTATAAAGCTTGTCGTTTGAAATAAAACAGTCCAATAATGTCCTGACCTTATCGTACTGCTGCCTGGACACCTCGATCTCAATTACTGCACCGTATAGAGTTTTGCCAAATTTATATGCTTTTTTATTAATATCTTCTTTAATAAACCTGCCAACAAAAGGAATATATGTGTATTTCCGGCCAAAACTATACATGTATTTAAGCTGTTTATCTAAAGAAATAGCTGCGTGGGTAAAATCATCCTTCTTAATTATCCGTATCAGCCTGGCTATTGTCGTATTCATCCTGGTAAGAACAATGTAAATACAGTACTTTTCCATTGCTACATCTCCATATATTAATTCGTTTGGTTTTTATTTAATTATAATATATAGCATTCAGTTTTGACAGAGAATTTTTTGAAATCCAGATAAAAAAGAAACTCAGTCCGGGATTAAAGCTGAGTTTCATTATAATGTTTCAAAGGCCTATTCAATTTTTATATTTTTTCTTTAAATCCTTTTAATAATCGTAAATAATGATTGGCTTCCCGCAGCGTGTGATCGCCAAGCAGCGGAATAATAATGGACCTTATCCTGCATCCGAGCAGTCCCCGGGTTCCCTGGGCTTTGAAGTCACGAATCGCTTGTGTTGCTTTAAGGTTTTGATCGGTGATCTTCTCCGCAGGCAGCGCCTTATTCATAGCAGCCCTGGTCTCTGCAATAAGTTTGTCAAATAGATTTCCAAAGCCATTTGCTGTATTGAATAGTTCCTCCTCCGTAGGATCAAGCAGCCCGCGGATGAATTTAGCATGTTCTCCCATGATCCTGTTCCAGAACAGTTCCTGTTCCAATATTTCCATATCCGTAATGATGTTCTCCCGCTTTTGAAGCCTTTGAATTATTCGCAGATACAGGTTTGCTTCCCTTAAAATATGATCAATCAGCAAGGGATAATTTACGGTAAACATATTGCATGATAATACATTTGACAAAACGGTATTTTTAAACTTAATCAGCCCTGCAATCAAGTCCATAGCCTTTTGGTTGATATTAAACACCTTTTGCTCAAGCTTTCGATTATCCTTCCTTGAGTCTCCTCCTGATAAACCGGCTTCAGCTTGTGTTAATTCAGTCGGTATATCAACTCCTGTATAGAAAGAAGATGCCCTTTCCGCATCAAGAGTATACGGGGTTACCACTTCTCCCGATCGGAGCACTCTGGGGCTGACGACACCGTCAGAAAGCAGTATGACCATCCATAACAGATCATCAAAAGCCTTTCTGAAACCATCGGCTTGCCGGGCAAAATCTGCATCTCTTGGTGTAAAACCTAACTGGAGAAAAAATGAGTGTTCCTTCATGATCCTTGCAAAAAACAGATGCGTATCCAATGAACGCCGGACAAAATCAATATTTGATGAAAGCATTGCTTATCTCCCCTCAATAAATACTTAGGTTATGCTATTATTTTATGTTTACTGTACAATAAACGTTACCGGCAGACTATTACATAGTTTTCGGGGAAATAAAGCCAAATGCTGCTTTTGTCCTTCAAAATGCCTGTTTTAAACTACTTTGCAGACATCAACCCACTCTTTGAATTTTGAATACTTTTCAAGTTCATCTATAGTCAGCTCTATAGCGCTGTTACTGCTTCCGCATGCAGGAAATACTGTTGAAAACCTCTTTAAAGATTCATCAAGATATACTTCCACTCCCTCATTAACTGCAAAAGGGCAAACTCCCCCTACCGCGTGTCCAACCAGGCTTTCCACCTCCTCAGGAGATAGCATTTTGGCCTTTGCTTTAAACCTGGCCTTATATTTTTGATTATCTATCCGTGCATCCCCTGCCACAACAATCAGTATACTTCTCCCGTCTGCCTTAAATGCAAGAGTTTTGGCAATTCGTTCGGGCTTGCAGTTTAAGGCAGCTGCTGCAAGCTCAACAGTTGCGCTTGAGACGTCAAATTCCTGTACCTTGTCATCCATCCCCCATTGCCTGAAATAATCTCTTACCCTTTCAATAGACATTAAAATATCCCCCTTAACACAATAATAAACTTCATTAATTATAGATTTTCTTATCATGTTTTTCAAATGGCACGGAATACCTGTTGCTCATTTTTGTCTTAAACAGAATTATACTATATTCTTCATTGTTTTTGTGAATAATAGGATTCCTCAGATCATCCTTTTTTTAATTTCTATATCCATATTTTGTATTTCTTTTTTATTGGCAGAATATAATGGGGCTTACTTTGTGAGAAGGCTTAGAACCTGTTAACGAAGCGGAAGATAGCCGGAACCAGTCTAATGTGATAACGAATGCATTTTAAACAGGCGGGTTATACTACAAACTGGGTGATAAGGATATGTTTAGAAGAATAAAAAAGTATTTGGGATTGGATAATCAAGAAAAAGACAATGGAGCCATATATACAGATACAGATGAGCCATTGCCTCGAAATATTGACAAAGTAAAAGAAAGACTGAATACAATTTTTTCTGAATGCAGCGATTATATACAAAGAGATATAGTATGTGGAGAAGACAATGGTATTTGCATACTGGTGGCATATATTGACGGTTTTGTAGATAAAAAAGTACTAAACCAGGATGTGATCCGCCCCATACTCGATTATTTTTCATGTACAGATAAGCTTCACAGGGCAAAGTCCGTGTATCAGCTTATAAAGAGGTGCATCATAAGCAGCAACGAAATTGAAGAAGCCCAAAGTATGCGCCAGGCAGTATACAGAATTGTATCCGGTGATGCAGTACTTTTTATAAACGGTAGCAGAATTGCATTAGCTGTGGGAGTTAAAGCGCCCCAGGGCAGACAGGTTGAAGAACCCGATACTGAAGTTTCATTAAGAGGTTCCAGGGAAGGGTTTGTTGAAAACCTTTCCACAAATATGGTTCTTATACGGAAAAGGATTAAAAATCCAAATTTAAAATTTGAAATGCTGCAATTAGGCACTCAAACCAATACCGATATTTGTATATGCTATATCAAAGGCATTGCCAATGATGAAATAATTGAAGAGGTACGAAGAAGAATTCTGAAAATCAGAAGCGATGCCATTCTCGATACCGGGTATATAGAACAGTACATAACAGACAACCAGTTCACTCTTTTCCCTCTTGTAGGAAACAGCGAAAAATGCGATAAACTGGTTTCAAAGCTGCTGGAAGGCAGGATTGCAATACTTTGCGATGGTACTCCATATGTCTTAACAGTCCCCAGCCTGTTGGTAGAAGCTATACAGACAGCCGATGATTACTACGATCATGCTTTTTTTGCTTCATTCATGCGTCTGCTCCGGTTATTGGCGCTTTTTATATCAACCCTGCTGCCCGCGTTATATGTAGCACTGGTCAGTTTCCACCACACAGTGATACCATTTAAGTTAATAATAACACTGGCTGCCTCACGGCAGGGAATTCCATTTTCGCCTTTTATCGAAGCTGTATTGATGATTATGGCTTTTGAACTGCTGCGCGAAGCCGGAGTACGTATGCCCAGGACGGTGGGACAGGCACTCAGCATAGTAGGAGCTATCGTGTTGGGTGAAGCATCGGTCGCTGCGGGAATCGCAAGTAACCTTATGGTAATAATTGTTGCCATAACTGCCATTTGCAGCTTTATAACCCCGCCCCTTATAAGGGTAACCATGCTGGTGCGCTTTATTTTTTTAATCATTGCTAATTTCTTTGGTTTTCTTGGAATTTCCCTGACTGCAGTGGTAGTTCTCATACACTTGTGCAGGCTGCGTTCCTTTGGAATTCCATACATGACACCATTCTCTCCACTTACCATGGCCGATCTTAAGGATTCACTCATTTTGGTACCAATATGGGCGATGATAACCCGGCCTAAAGCTTTGTTTCAGGGAGATACGCAAAATAGGGCGGGAATAAAGCGTCAGGAGGCGGCAAAAATAAGTGAAGATAAGTAAGCTGGCCATTTTATTTATGCTGTCAATACTGCTCCCGGGTTGCTGGGACAACACGGATCTAACCGATATTAACATAGTAACGGCACTGGGAATAGATAAAGACGAAGATGGAAAAATTATTGTAACAGTACAGGTTGCAGAACCTGCAGCCGTGCAGTTAACATCATCAACCCATGGGGGTGGAGGAGGATCGGCTCAGATTAAGCCGGTATATGTTAAGTCGTATAAAGGTGAAACTATTTACGATGCATTAATAAGCATGAAATCAATAATTGATAAACGACTGTTTTTGAGCACAACCCAGGTTTTGATTCTCGGAGAGAGGTTCTGTAAAGACGGTATCAATGAAACCCTCGATTATCTACACAGGGATTATCAGGCAAATTATCTGGCAGATGTGCTGGTTGCAAGAGGGGCAACCCCCGAACAAATTTTGAAAATACAGCCTGACATGGATACCATCCCGGCAATGTACATAAAAGGAACGGCAGAAAATACAGCTATAAGAGCAAAAGTAGAACGAAAAATGTTAATTGAACTATTCAAGGATATAAAAAACGAATGCAGGCAGGCTACCATCGGCCAAATAACAAGGTTGGACGACAAAACTGTCAAAACAGAAGGTACAGCCGTATTTATGAACGGCAAACTGGTCGGATGGCTGGATCAATATCAAACACGGGGTTATTTGTTTGTAACAGATAAGGTAAAACATACCACTGTCAGTTGTTCAGTAAACAACAGTAAAATATCGGTAGAAATAATACAATCAAGCGGAAAAAAGAATGTTATATTTAAAAACGGTGAACCGGCTAAACTATCAATCCAAATGCGTCTTGAAGGAAACATAAGTGAATATATAGGGAAAGAAACACTAAATAGTCCTGAGGATATACGCATAATAGAAAAAAAGATAAGCCAGGAGGTTAAAAAGGAAATCAATATGGCACTAACGAAAGCTCAAAAAGACTATTCCAGCGACATATTTGGATTTGGTGAACTTGTACACAAATATTATCCCCAATACTGGAAAAAGGTTATGGATAAATGGAATGATATCTTCAGCCGGTTGCCGGTCGATGTATGGGTTGATATAAAAATCAGGCAAACAGGGCTAATAAAAAGCCCGATGAAGAAAGATGAATGATAATTATGAACTATAACATGCTTTCGGTTTTATTAGCTTTTATCATTATGGAATTATATAATTTGCGAAGACTAATATCAAATAAGGAATCGATAAAGGTGCTTATTACCTATGTTGTGATTACGGCGTCCAGTCTTGTCATAGGACTCCTGCTGGCAGCAGGAAGAAGGCCCGCCAGCCCTGCAGAATGGATACAATGGATATTTAAAATGATAGGAGTAGTAAAGTGATGGAAAAGGCCAGAATATCAGGTTTACAGTTATTTTTACTTATGACAGGTTTTCTCCTTGGAAGCAGATTAATCATAAATCCGGGAACGGAAGCAAAAGCCGATGGATGGCTTGCTATACTTATAAGCGGGACAGGAGGCTTGCTGCTGATAACATTATACTCATTGATTGTACTATTGAATCCTTCCAGAACACTGGTGGAAATTTTAAGAGACCGGTTTGGAAATGCTATAGGCTCTGTAGTGGCTGTATTCTATATATGGTATTTTATACATCTGGCTTCACTGGTGTTTAGAGACTTCGGTTCATTCCTGGTGACAACCACATATCCCCGGACACCTATGGAAGTAATAATTGCACTCTTCGCCCTTTCAATAATATATGCAGCTAACAGTGGTATAGAAGTCATGGGAAGGATAAGTGAAATCCTTGTACCATTTATTCCGTTTTTATCAACTATTATTGGCGCCAGTATCGTAACTACCCATGACTTTACCGCCTTTCTTCCTGTATTGGAAAACGGGATAAAACCTGTAATAAAAGAAAGTTTGAATCTGCTTACCTTTCCCTTTGGGGAGGCTGTTGTATTTTTAACCATATTTCCATACCTAAACAACAAAAGACATTTAAAAAAAATTACAACTCTATCCACGTTATTGGTCACCGTACTGTTTCTCTATATTTTTTTCAGAAATATTATCATACTGGAAAGTCATTTTTTAGAACAGGCCACCTTTGTTCCTCATTTGACTTCTGTTCTATTCCCGGGCATAAACCTTGAACCGCTCTTTGATGTTATCATGATAATCGGCGGAGGTATAAAGATTACATGTGCTATATATGCTGCCGTTATAAGTTTAAGCCAGCTTACCGGGGCAAAGGATTACAGGATATTCACTTCATGTATTGTAGCATTCTCAGTTATTCTCTCTTTATGGATTCACGAGAATATATTCGAGCTCTTTTCCTGGACCGGTAATGTATGGGCTTATTATTCCATACCGTTCCAGGTTGTTATTCCTTTTATATTGCTGTTATTCTCTTTATTCAAAAAAGACAAGCTGCAAGATGAAGAATGATAAAACCATCCCTGTTATCTGATTTCACTGTAATACTCTTCTTTTGTAAGCGAATAGCATACATCATCAAAAACTCTTCCATTATAGATTGTACTTGCCCGCCTGAGAGTCCCTTCATAATGGAAACCGCATTTTTCAATGACCCTTTTCGAACGTTCATTATGTGGGTAGTGGTATACTGAAAGAAGGTCTATATTCAGTTCTTCAAAGGCATACTTTATCATCCTTTTTACCGCTTCAGTCATTAAGCCCCTGCCCCAATACGGTTCTGCCAATACATAGCCAAGCATCATTGCGTTTTGGTAATCCCGCTTTCTATCAGCATGTAAACCAATAGAACCAATAACCTTGGAAGTATTTTTATCAACTATTGCCCAAATTGTTGTGCTGTTAACAAATTGTCTAAGTATCTCTTTTGTTTCCTGTTTGCTGGCATGAGGCTTCCAGCCTGCATTAGGTCCAACATTGGGATTCCTGGCGTATTCATAAAAATCATCCAAATCCTCTTTTCCAAACCGCCTTATCAATAACCTTTCAGTTTCCAAAACCGGCATTGAACACCTCTTCCCGAATAAAACATTTATGATACTCATGCGTTTCATTGTTACCTCCGCTATTACAAACTCTTTTGCGTCTTTCGTGAACAAGCAAATCTGTTTTCCGGATCTATGGCATATTATCTTCTCATCAGAATTCCAACCAGAGATATCAGCCAATAGACTATTTATATATTGCTATAACCGTTTATATTCCACTTATTTCTAAATTCTATACGTATATGATACCATACGGATATGTTTTTTCAATATCGGATAATATGAATTTTTCTTTAACAATGATTAATTATTATTGACAAAAAGGGGAATCATATCATATCATGTAGAACATGATTTGCATGAAAGGTGAGAAGACTTGAAGAATAGAATCGGCTGTTTATTAATACACGGGTTTGGAGGAAGCCCGGAAGAAATGAATCCTCTTGCTGAATATCTACATAATGAAGGAATTACTACACTTTCTCCGGTGTTAAAAGGCCATACCGGCAGAAAATCGGACCTGCAAGGTATCTCTTACAAACAATGGATAGAATCAGGGAAAAACGCATTAACTGAACTGAGCAGAATGTGCAAAGATATTTTTGTTATAGGGTTCTCAATGGGCGGGCTTGTCGCTGCAAGCCTCCCCTATTCAAAGCAGGTTAAGGGGATTGCTACCCTCAACACCCCTGTTTATCCCTGGAATCCTGGCGGAATACTCGGGAATTTATTAAAAGATATAAAAAAAGGAACTTTTGAACATTTAAAGTTTTACGCATTATCCTCCGTCAGGTTTCCATTTTCCACGTTAATAGAGTTTTTAAAGTTTCTGCATAATGCAAAACCAAAATTTAAGGATTTGCGCTGCCCACTGTTTGTTGCACAAGCGCTTGAAGATGACGTAGTACAACCCAAAAGCGCTGTATATATCCATCGTAATGCCGGCTCGATCAGTAAAACCCTGAAATTTTACAAGGGTTCCGGCCATCTTATTTGCTACAGCTCCGCAGCATCAAAACTATTTAGCGATGTGTTTTCATTTATCCAAGGGCACAGCCACCCACATACCATTGAGCCTGTGCTTTAAACATCTCCGCATATTTCCCTTCCGTTCGCATGAGTTCGTCATGGGTTCCGACTTCTACAATTTGTCCGTGATCCATGACTACAATTCGATCCGCGATCCTGGCCGAACCCAGACGGTGGGTAACAATAATGGAAGTCCGTCCTCTTGATATTTCTGCAAACTTCCTGTAGATCCTGGTTTCTTCAATCGGATCAATGGCAGCAGTAGGTTCATCCAACACGATCATATCATGGGCACGGTAAAAACCACGGGCAATTGCCACCCTCTGCCACTGTCCTCCCGATAAGTCCACACCGTCGAACTCACGGGACAGCATGGTTTGGAACCCTTTAGAAAAGCTGGCCGAACCTATATCCAAATCTGCCTTTTCAGCTGCTGCAGCCAGTTTCTCCTCGATTTCACAGCCGTCTATGCAATCAATATCGCTGATATGGATATTTTCACCCAGTGTCATTTTGTATCTCTGGTACTTCTGAAATACCGCAGAGATTCCCCTGTATATTGCCCTGGCTGAAACATCCCTGCTGTCTACACCGCCAATCAATACACTTCCCTTTGACGGCAGGTAAAGCCCTGTCATCAGTTTAACCAGGGTGGTCTTTCCAGCCCCGTTTTCACCTACTATTGCAATTGTTTCCCCCGGCTTTACCTCCAGATTTATACCGCATAAAGAATTTTCCTTTGCTCCCGGATAGCGGAAATCAACATTCTTTATGACTATTCCCTTTCCTGCATCAACTTCCATGTTCTTTCCCTGACGCTCGGGCAGATCCAAAAACCGTATAAAATTTCTTACGGTACCAAGGTTTGTCATTAGCCTTCCGATATGCCTGCATATAACTTCTTCCATTACGCCAAACATAAAACCTATGGACGCAAATACGGCAGAAAAAGCACCAATGCTGATCTCGCCAGACAGCAGCGCTGTGAACAACAGATATAGTACTCCAAGATAACCTGAAAGGGTAATCATTCTCATAGCCAGTTCCAGTATTCCTGTCTTTAACTCAGCATTCCAAACTTTCTTGCCGAGGAGAGCCAGCGAATCACGATAAAGAGCCTTGAAAAAGCCAAATGCACCAAGAATCCGGGTCTCCTTGAAGTACTCCCTGTCGCAGATGCATCGTTCATAGTATTCAACCTCACGGCGTATAGGAGCTGCCTGGTCCTCAAGCTTTGCATACACCGCTCCCCGTATTATCTGTGTAACTGCCACAGGAATAAATATCAGCAAAACCGAGACGGCCAATACAGGCTTGAGCGTAAACAGGTATATCCCCATAAATAAAAAATACGGCAGGTAAAAAGTAAAAATTGTACAGACGATAAACAACAATCCCAGGCTGTTGGCCATGCCTTCATTGGCCTTGTTGATATCATCCAGGAACTCAGGATCTTCATATAATATGGGATCCAGAAGGGAGGCTTTCCGGTTAATTTGCATGCCCAAATATCCCATCATTTTCTTATTCAAAGCATCATTCATAAAATTGTGGACACCGTTTAGAATCTGTGAACCGATCAATGCCCCTCCAAGAACGGTTGCCATCCATAGAACGAATACTATACCGCTTCTTCCGGACACAGCATCGGTAACGGAATCAAAAAACAACTGGGTTGCAAAGGTATTGACTCCCCAGGATACCCCATGGATAACGGCTACAAGATTTGTCGTTATGAAAAATACAGGGCATCCTGCAAATACCATGGGCAAGAGCCGGAAAATGATACATGCAAGGGATATGGCTTTTTTTCTTTTGGTTTTACTTTCTATGCTCATTCATACCAGCTCCTTTGGCTTTCATACATTTGAGCATAAACTCCGTCAAGATTCATCAAATGCTGATGATCTCCTTTTTCAATGATCCGGCCATTGCCCAAAACAAATATTTCATGGGCCAGTTTGGTTGAACCCAAGCGATGGCTGATAAAAATCGTTGTTTTATCCCTGCTGATCTTTTCAAACTCTTTGTACATTCTGCTCTCACTGACAGGATCCAGGGATGCTGTAGGTTCATCCAGTATCCTGACAGGTGCAGGATTGAAAACAGCCCTGGCCATAGCAATTTTCTGCCATTCTCCCCCCGACACATCCTGGCCTCCTTCCTTGATTTTCCCCAGGGGGGTATCCAATCCCAGGGGCAGTTTTGCTGCAGTTTCTTCCAAACCTGCCTTCATGATAGCTTCCCGTACCCTTTCAGGATTTTCTTCTTCCTGCATTTTGTTTACATCGCCCAGGGCTATGTTATCATTCATGGAAATGTAATACCTGGCAAAATCCTGGTAGACTACGGAAAACAACGCCTTTATTTCCCTTTGGCTGTATGTTGATATACTCCTTCCATTTATTAAGATATCTCCCTCAAAATCATCATAAAGTCCCGTCATAAGTTTTGTAATAGTTGTTTTGCCCGAGCCGTTTATACCAACAAAGGCATAGTGTTTGCCTGCATCAATTCTGAATGAGATACCGTCCAGCACGTAGTTATCGGTGCCCGGATATTTGAAGCGCACATTCCTAAATTCCAGGCTCTCAAATGCAGGCAACGGAAATACCGGCAATTCCACAGCTTCACCGGTTTCGTCCAAAGCTGCAAATTCTGTTAAGTCCTTCAAGTATTCATTATGTTTTGCCAATTGATCTACATGATATGTAAGCTCCCATGACATAGCCTGCACCAGCCCGAATATAGCATTCACCAGCGATATAAACATACCTACAGTAACAGCGCCGGTTAAAACAGGATTCAAAAGTACAAGCATGACTAAGATCGAAATCAAGGCTGTGACTATCCCGCCTGTTTTCATCTTTATAAACCATTTCATTGCTGTTCTGAATTCTATCTTTCTTGCTGCTTCATACTGCTCATGCCAGCGTTCATTAACCTTATCACCAAATCCAAACAGGGTTCTTTCATCCACAGTTTCCCTGCCGGTGAGTACCTGGGATAAATACTCGTATTTTCTTTTATACTTTGATACTTCGCGATTTGCCTGATAGTTAGCTCTCCCGCTTTTCACGGCTAATGCGAACAATGGTATGGAGAAAGCGCATATAAGGAGTGCAGCCCACCACACCTGTATTATAAGAAGAAACAGGAGCCCTGCTATCTGTATAGATCCACTAACCATGGAAATAAGATCTGTAAAAGCTGTCTTGATCTGAACCTCCGGTGTTTCGGAAACCCGTGAGATAAGATTCCATGTTTTATCATTTTCAATATGTTTATAAGCCATCCTGGCTCTTTTCTCAACAATAGCTGTCCGAAACCTGTCCCGGATAGCCAGTTCAATACGTACCTCTGCAAATTTGCGCAATGAAACCGAAACCCAGGAATAGGCTATCAAAGCTACAACAGCAAAAAGTGATGGAAAAATCAATGATATATCAGCATGATTCCGTGCTATGTATATGGCAGTATCAATAAAGTCAGCCGTAACCACTACCTGTACGGCAGGCATTATCCCGTTGCTTATGATAAGAAGGCTTATCAGGATTGCGGGAGACGGCGAGCATTTTACAGGAATTCTTATAACATCCAAAATTCCATACGCTCTTTTTTCAATCATCATATTGATTCGCCTCTCTGCTGCTCATTGCTCCTATTTTTATGAAAAAAACCAGCTATATATCATCAGACGTTTTATATGTCTAATTATAAGCCGGTTTATTAATATTGTCAATATTTATATTAATAATATTTATTTTTTCCTGTATATGTTTTAAATTATTTTATTATTATTTTTAGTATGTTTATTTTGTTCAAAATTTCTTCAATTCATTCTTTGTCCAGGTATTATCTTTGTATTTGATTAGCCGGCAATTGGACATTCCTTTTCCTGCAAATCACTTAAAATACAACCCGGCAAGTTTCATCTGTTTTGTAAATGTGATTGTAAAGGTAAACGTCTTTATCTCATATTTTGCCCTGGCAATAACAACTGCAAGCTCTTCCTTGCTGTTTTTATCAGTCATTCCGGCTATTCTCACATCTTTAATTTCCTCATATTCCCCACCTTCGCCTATTGCTTCATATACTTTTCCCAATACATCTTCGGTCAGCGCCTCTTTCATTTGTACATTACACATTTCGAGAAGCCCCTGTGAATCCCGGTTATTAATTAATTCGATAACCACTTCCACCTGTTTTTTTATTTCATCTTTATCAAAATCCTCTGATAATTCACGTACACCACATCCATTCAGCATTATAAGGAATAAGAAAACCGCAATCATAAACTGGCATAAAGGCCTGATTCCAGACTTTTTCATCAACAATTCTCCTCCCTTAAGTAGTATTTTCTTGAATAATTAGAATAACCAATCAATAGAATATTCACAAATACCAATGCTCCTTCAATCATCAGTATGGAATTTGGTAAGAGCGACAGAATCGGAATTAAAGAATTAATAAAGCCGTGAACAAGAATTGCTGTCAGCAAATACAAGGTTCTCTTCTTTGTCTGAAAGCCATTCCATACCAATACTGTCAGGTTAATATGAAGAATAACAGCCATTATTCTCTCGAATATGGCCAATCCTAACTGTGAAACAGGTACTAAAGATAAAACCGGAAGTAAAATGATCAGCGCTTCTGCAACACCGTGCCCCAAACCAAAAATTATAGGCTGGGAAAAACTGCACTTGTCCGGTTTAAGCAAGAACCGCTTGAACACAAAACGAAATCCTTCTTCGAAAACACCCGCTGACAGGGCAATCAGAACGCCAATCAATAAAGGATTTAACGTATACGCCAACTCGAAATCAACCGAACTCTGCAGATACTGTAAAATGGGCAACCTTAACAGCGGCTGTGAGATTATAAAACAAACCGCCCCCAGGAAAAACCAAAGAATCCTTTTACCATGCAATATATCACCACCATTGCTCAGCTATTGGTTCAGGCTTGCCAAACACTGACAGCTCATCACTTTAATTTTATCCTATTATTAAATCATTGTCTATCAGGATTTTCCATTAACCACGGCAATATCATGAATATTATTCCTTCTCTTTTTCATATTCTTCCGGCTGCTGTAATAGGTACTGTTTATTATTACAAAAAAACAAAATCAGCTTCTCAATACTTTGCCAAGATGGTATAATCATGCATGTGATTATTATGACAGAAGGGATGGATATCATGATTTTGCGTGTCATGATGGTGGACAGCAACTACAACGATCGAAGGGATATCGACAGTAAAGTTAAATGGGTTGAGAATGATTTTGAACTGGTGGGAGAAGCAAATAACGGTGAAGAAGCTTTATCTCTTCTTCCCCATGTATCACCCCATGTGATACTCACCGAAATCCGTATGCCAAAAATGGACGGAATCACATTTATAGAAAATGCCAAAAAAAGATGGCCGGACATAAAATATATCATTGTCAGCAACTACGATAACTTTGACTATCTGCGCCAGGCTATGAAGGTAGGTGCTTACGATTATTTACTTAAACCCGTTAAAGATGACGAAATAAACAATGTTCTTCTGCGGGCCAAAATTGAAATCGAAACGGGAGTTCGCAAATTCTTCTGATGAAATATTATTCTTCATTATTAAATTAAGGACCACCTGTAAGGGTGGTCCTGTTTATTTTACCTTAACTACCGCCTCATTTGGTTCTATGCTTACCAACTCGACACCGGCCGGAATATCTGCCATTATTTTAAGCCTGTGCTCGCCCCTTGAAATATCAGACAGATCCACATATAATCTGACGGCCTCTTCATCTATGCTATCCATTACCGTGACCGGACCGCGAATGACAATTTCGTAACTGGCAGATTCCAAATCAGCATCAACATTCTGGGGTATATTAACCATATCAATATTTCTAAATATCAGGCTTTTTTCTATGGTTTTTTCTTTAATCCGTACCAGGACATCCACTTCATTCGGACTGGACGGAACTGTGGTTATTCCATCGTACTGCTGAATCTTCAGGGTCCTCTTTACATCCACCATTGCATCCTGTATATCCAAAATCTCGGTCCCTATAGACTGCATGCCGTCAAGAATGGATTGCTCTCCGCTAACCGTTATCTGCAGAGGATAAACCTCTATTCCAACCACTTCATAATTCTCTGCGGGAACACCGGCAATATTGGGTTTTACAGTCAATACCTTTGTTGGATACACCGGTATTGTAACAATGGCATATTGAGGTTCAACATTAATATATTTGGATTCTATAACCTGTCCATCCTTATCCAATAATGCAATTGGCAGTGAATGCTCAACAGTTGATGATACATCCTTTAACTCCAGCTCTATTCTGGCCTGGTAAATTCTGTCTATCAACATCAAAGGCCCGGATACCCTGACAGTCTCCGCCGGTCTTATTCTATATGAATGCGCCAGAAAGCCCTGGGCTTGTTCTATATTGATGTCAGGTACCAGGGGAATATTTTTTACTACCAGTTTATCTGTCCTGACCAGGATTTCAGGTTTGCGTCTAAGGCTCACACCTGAAGGAAGCCCCTGAATATCTGCTAACAGCTTATGCTCACCCGGCTCGTTTATCACGGATAAATCAAGTGAACCTTTTAGTTGTTCAACATTGATCCTTTCCAGATCGCGTGCCCTTCCCCTGACTGAAATAGTGACCGTATCGCTTACATCGAATACCAGGGAGAGCCCTTTGGCTTGAAATTTAGCTTCATTTACTATTTCAACTGGTATGTTCTCATAGCTTCTGGAGATCTCAGGATTCTGGTCTCTGATTGCAACAAGCCATAGGATAATTGCAAATATAACAGATATAATTTTCAAAGCAAGATTTTTGCTAAATCTGCTAGTCATCCTTAAACCTCCATTTTATCAGATTAAAGGGCCTCGTCTCTTTTTCCCTTATGTACACTTTTTCCAGAATGTCACGTAAACCCTTTCCGTCAAGATACCTGGTCAGCTTCCCGTCGCTGGCAATAGAGACAACTCCTGTCTCCTCAGAAACGATTATTGTCATGGCATCAGATACCTCGGATATGCCCAGCGCTGCTCTATGACGGGTTCCCAACTGCCTGCTTAAATTAGGATTTTCTGTTAATGGTAAAAAGCATCCCGCTGCTATTACCCTTGATTCGCGAATTATTACGGCTCCATCATGTAATGGGGTGTTCGGCACAAATATGTTCTCCAGCAGCTCCCGGGTCAAATGGGCATCCAGCCTTGTCCCCGTTTCGACAACATCATTAAGCCCTGTTTTTCTTTCGATAACAATAAGGGCACCAATTTGAGCGCTTGCCAGGCTTTGGACAGCCCCAACTATATTATCAATTACCTCTGAAATATTTTCATCATTCTGGTTGAATGCAACCTTATCAAATATTCTTCCTCTGCCGATTTGTTCCAGCGCTCTTCTGAGCTCCGGCTGAAACACAATCAGCAAGGCAATGACACCCAACTGTGCGGTATTCCTGAGTATCATATAAATAGTATGCAGGTTTAACAGATCGCTCAACCAGGTGACAAACAACAATATGGTAAGGCCCTTCAAAACCTGCTCAGCACGTGTTTCACGAATCAGCAGCATCAGCTTATATAATACATATGCTACAACAGCTATATCAACTGCATGGCGCATTATATCAGGGAATTGAAAATACGGCTCCAAATAAGAAATGATATTTGACAGCCATGCCCACATGCTTCCACCCCTTACTAATCTCGCCGTATCACCAGCCAGATTAGAAAATTCCGCGATATTAATACTTATATTATATACCAGCTTATATATGTTTAAAAGATCGGTTTCTGATTTTGCAACAAAATTTTACATTGTAATCGGTATAGCGGATTTGCACCGGCTGCATTTGCCTTCTTTCAACCCGGTAATTGATATATAATACCCTCTTTCCACAATCTTATTGCCGCATTCAGGACAGTAGGTATTATTATCAGCTCCTATAACGTTTCCGATGTACACATAATTAAGATATTCACCGGCTGAACGCCTCAACCTGTGCAGAACATCAACAGGGGTAGCGGGCAGTTCCATATGGTAATCCGGGTGATATCTTGAAAGATGCAATGGTATATTTTTGTCAATTTCTGCCAGCCAACGTGCCAAACCCTTTATCTCCTGCACATCATCGTTAAGACTCCCGATTATTAGCGTAGTTACTTCAACATGGGACTTTTTTGCACACATCTCAACCGTTTGCTTTACAGCAGCCAAATCTCCTCCGCATATTTTTTTATAGAATTCTGCGTTAAATGCCTTGACATCTATGTTGAAGGCATCCACAAATGAAAGCAATTCTTCCAGTGGTTCGGGCCGGATAAACCCGTTGGTAACCATAACGGTTTTCAGCCCCTTTTCCTTAAACAACCGGGCAGTATCCAGTACATATTCATACCATATAATTGGCTCGTTATATGTAAATGCAATACCAACACTGTTATATTCCAATGACATATCCAACAGTTTTCCGGGGTCCATATGCGTTGTTGCCTGTTTCATTTGAGATATATGCCAGTTTTGGCAGAAAGAGCACCTTAAATTGCACCAAAGGCCCCCGACCGACAAAATAGCGCCGCCGGGATGGAAGTGATACAAAGGCTTTTTCTCAATAGGATCGATGGCAACAGAAGAAACTTTCCCATAACCGTCCGCAAATAATTTTCCTTCAATATTCTTTCTGTGTCTGCATATTCCGTACCTGCCCTCCGGTATTAAACAGTTGTGCGGGCAAAGCCGGCATCTGATCCTGTCATTTTCAGCAACGCAGAATAATGCTTCTCTCATCCCTAACACCTTCTAGCTATGGCGCTTTACCTCAAAACGTTCCAGGGTATAATGCTCATCCGGCCGAATTCCCGCTTTTTGCAGCGCTATTTCTATCTGTTCCCTTACTGTATCAATTCCTTCAAGATTAGGCAATAAGAGCCCGGAACGAAGGCCGCTTCTTACTATTACTCCGTACTTCTTAGGATCCAATTCATCATCCGTATCTACAGATTCAGGTTTTTCCAATACATCTACAGAGTAAACAAGATCACCCAGTTCGCTTCCGTCAACCGGCATAAAACGGGGATCACGGACACCTGCACTGATAGCATTGTGGATGATCTCTTCAGCAATATTGTCTCTTTGAGGTTGAATTGTACCTATACAGCCCCGAAGCTGGCCATTCTTTTTTATTGAAACAAAAACACCGGCCTTTTCCTCCAGCATCTCCTTTGGCAGTTCTGAACCGGGTTTAATGATTTCCCCGGTACGAATGTAGCTTTCCAGTGAGCGCCTAGCCAGACTGACGTACGGATCCTCACTTTTGCGGACCTTTGCCATATGTTCCTGCTTTCTTGCATATATCCTGTTCACCAGCTCCCGCTTCTTGTTTTTATCACGCCTTTCAAACATAGCTACACCATACCCTACTCCAAAAGGTCCTTCGTAGGACAGAACCCGGGAACGTATATTATAGCCGTCAAGGGCGCCCATTGAAATTATTATCGAGCGGAGGCCGCATTCTCCTCCTTCTTTCACCATTACGGGATCCATAGTGAGAAATCCTTCAGCATTTCCCGCTTTTGCATGATCAATAATCTGTTGGTCCAGCTTTGGCCCCATGGGATGAAAACCGTATGGCCCGTCCTGGCTTAGGCGGTGAGATAAATCTCCGCTGGCTATAATACACACATGCCTGTCACTTGACTCCACAGCATTCCGTACGGCTGTTCCAAATACATAGAGTTCTTCATAGGATAAAAAGGAAATACTGATATGAATTAATCTGAAATCCCTATATTGTTTTGTTACAAAGTACAGCGGTACCAGGACACCCCAATCAAGTGAAATGGATATCCCATATTCAACAGCTACTTTGTTATCAATCCCTATACAAGCTATCCCTGACTTTTCAGCTTCATCCATTATAGACTGTACCAAGTCCAAGTCGTTTTCAAAAGACATGGCAACTTTACCGGCACCAAATCTTGCAAGGTTTCCTGTAAGCTTGTTTTTGGAGGCTATTGCTATTGCATCGCGAAAAACGGGACCGTGTGGAGTAATAACAATTATGGTGTCAGGCTTTAAACCAAGTATGTGACGCCCGCATTTATCAAGAGCGTCTGATGTGTTTTGTATCTTTCTTTCCTCTCCCCTTCCCACCTCGGGAATTATAATCGGCGGATGGGGCATAAGGTAAACAGCAGAAATTTTCCCCATGCGTTACACACCTCCTGTTATCATTCAGTTTATCACAAAAAGTAATAATGATACAGGTGTATCACGTTACATAGTTTACTGTTATTTTATAAAACCTGGACTTAATTCATATCTTTAAAGCTAAATACCCTTCCTACACCTCTGGCAGTTACAACCGTTTCCAACAGCAGGACTTCTCTGCCTTCTTTTGTATCCCCTCTCCTGTCATAACTTTGCATTTCTATATTTACATCCAAAGCTCCCATCATAGCCGCCTGTTCTTTTGCGTTTTTCACCGCTTCCTGTTTTGCCCAAAAAAGTGCAGCATTATAATCCTTGGCTTCAAAGTAATTCCGGGAAGAATGACAGCTATACCCCGTTATCCCCGAAACGTCATAGTTTGGCCGTATAAAAACCATCTCTTCACTTATTATACTGCCCGTAATAGCTCCCACCGCATTAGCCACTCCCGCTTCCGAAGGTACAATTGCCTGGGTTCCAAGCGCCCGGGCAACCGGTTCCAGGTAAAGATGAACGGGTGCACCAATGCCCACTATCGGCATAGAGGTTGTAAAAAAGCTTTTGATTTCATCATACGGATTATCAAAGCTCATATCAACAATTTTTGCTATATCATTTATCTTTTGCTTTTCGGAACGCTTCCAGTTTCTTTCCAACAGATACTGTATAATTGCTGAAAATAACCTTTTTACCATTATATGATTTATACATACCATCATTTCCTTCAGTGAAAAGCCAAGCCTTTGAGCCAGTATCTCCCCACCGAGCCTGGCACATTCGACATCCCAGGCACTGAATTCACCATTGATATGCATAACATCCGTTGGCGTAAATCCGGCTCTTGCTATCAATCCCAGCGATTCCAAACGCTGTGTATTAATGAAATAGGGTTTTGTACCCACGGCATGTGCCAAATCCTCTATACTCCTTGGCTCTTCCTTGAGTACATCTACAATACGTTCTTCTTCTGCAGTAAAATAAGCATTTTTAACACCTGCAGGCTCTTTCAGAAAAATAAAAAATTCTCCCAGGGATATGCTGCTTTTTCTGCCGGTACCGTAGATCCTCCTCAATTCTTTAACAACGCAGGGCCATCTGTATCCCAACCATGATAGCGGCACCGCCCTTTGCGGCCCTATTATCAGCTTTTCCGCCCTATTAAATGATACAAGACTATCCCCGCCAAGGCCGATGGTTTTAAGCTCGATGGCATGTGTGCCAGTCCTCCACTCACCTATTTCAACTCCTTCCTTAACCAATGCAGGCCTTCCGTGCCGTGCAACGGCAATGTCACTGGTAGTACCCCCCATGTCAACTATAATGCAGTTCTCCTTACCGCTAAGCTTCATACCTCCCACAACACTGGCGGCCGGTCCGGAAAGCAAGGTCTCCACCGGGTGTTCTCTGGCAAACTCCTCCGACATGAGAGACCCATCGCCGCGAACAATCATAAGAGGTGATTTTACCCCCATCTCCCTAAGGCCGGCCTTAACAGCCTTAATTAGCTCGTCTGTCAAAGGGATCAAACGCGCATTCAGTAAAACGGTAGCTGCCCTTCTTAAAGAATTTACTTCCATTGTGGTCTCATGAGCACATACTACAGGTAAACCTGTCGATTTCCGTATTATTTCTTTGGCTGCTCGTTCAAAATCAGGATTGCGGATTCCCCAGTATTCTGCAACGCCAAAAGCATCAACCCGTGATTTGCAATCCATCACGGCTTTTACCAGCTCATCCCATCCGGGCTCCGATACAATCTGCCCCTGCTGTCCATGGCTGCCCGGTATCATTATAATGTCTTTGATATCAGGCAAACCGTATTCAGGGCCTATCCTTTCAACAATTTCTTTATCATAACCAATCAAAACCAGCTGTCCGCGGCTTCCCTTATCCTCCACACAAGTGTTGGTTGCTAACGTGGTAGAGAGTGAAACAAGGCAAATATTGGTCAGTAATTCGCCGGGAAGCTGCTTTAATGAGCTGATAATTCCTTCCACGAGATTATATTTGGTAGTCAAAGCTTTGCCGCTTGCTATAACCTTCTGATTTTCAAAGCAATAAACTACAGCATCTGTATAAGTACCGCCTGTATCAATTCCTATTCCTAACCGCATATCCTGTCTCCTCTATCGTCTCATTTTTACTTCTTAATTATTATACTTAATCATTATATATTTCCCGGACCAGCTGTATCCATGCCATATCTTGCGATTCCCAGTTCATTCTTGCAAAAAGGGCTCACTCTCCTTTATATATTTTAATAACTGCTTTTCCGCTAAATCCGCTATTGTGAAATTTTGCATCTTTCCTGCGATAAAATGTTCCTGGCGTCACCAATCCCTATTCTGCGGCAATTCAGGCATTCAGTTATAATCAATATCGGCTGACTGTTTCCGGGGCTGGTGCTTCAATATGTAAAGGGTTCAGAATGGAGTTTTTTCTGTAAATCATATAGGTCTCCCTTATATTCCGGCACAAACAGAGATGTTCTGCCGGTTCTTGCTAAAGATACATTGCGAAGTGTGTTTTATAGTGCCATACATGCTTCATGGATAATAATATCACAGAAGGAAAAAAAATAAAACTTAATCAGGACTTCTTTTTGTTTATTCAATACAGTAATTGATTATAAAGTAATTGAGCATTATATTAGTACATAAGGCACAAATTTTTTGATAAAATCAAACAAAAAACGATTGAAGGGGGATTAGATTTATGGAAAAAGTAAAATTGGCCGTTATATTTTACAGTATGACGGGGACCAATTATCAGCTGGCAAAATGGGCTGCGGAGGCAGGCCGGGAAGCAGGGGCTGAAGTACGTATTCTAAAAGTTCATGAGCTGGCTTCCGAGTCAGTAATAGAAGGAAGTCCTGCATGGAAAGCAACGGTTGAAGCAACTAAGGATATCAAGGAAGCCGGTTCGGAAGATCTTGACTGGGCAGACGCTATCATATTCAGTGCTCCAACGCGTTTTGGAACGATGCCGTCACAGATGAAACAGTTTATTGACATGCAGGGCGGTTTGTGGGCTGAAGGAAAGCTTACAAATAAAGTAGTCAGCGCCATGGCATCAGCCCAGAACCCTCACGGCGGACAGGAAGGCACAGTAAAGGAGATATATACCGTTATGATGCATTGGGGAGCTATCATTGTTCCGCCCGGATACACCCATGACTCAATTTTTGAAGCAGGGGGCAATCCATACGGTACTTCGGTAACGCAGGGAGAGGACGGTAAGATGGTGGAGAACGTAAAAGATGCAGTATACCACCAGGTAAAACGCACCGTCCAGATAGCAGGCTGGATAAAAGAAGGTATGAACAAGTAAAAAAGGGAGGTTTTACCTCCCTTTTTTTGTACCCTTTATGATCGCAAAATCCCCGGTTATACGGCTTATTCCCGTAATCAAGGCCTGCTCCTTTTTTTCATGCGTAATTGCCCAGGACAGGGGAGTCATTGCAATAATATGTGAAAGCTCGTCTTTACCGACTATTTTATTATACTTTACCGCCCGGACATCCAGTATGCTGAAATTCTGCCTGTAAAGCTCGAGAACATTATGGTTTGAATATTCCTGCTTACCTGATTCATTATAAAATATATCCCTCAGTTCTTTGAGATAACTACTGCCTGGAATGACTTTTATAAGGATACCGTCATCTTTGAGCACCCTTGTAAACTCCCTATAATTGGACGGCGAGAGAATATTAATTATAACATCAAACTGCTTATCCATAAATGGAAGGTTTGCCAGATCGGCTACACACCATACAATGTCATGATAAGTCTTTGAAGCCATTATTATCCCTTCTTTTGAAATATCAATTCCCGCTCCCAGCACTTTTGTGATATCTTTGTTATGCAGCTCACTAATAATTTTCCCCAGATGGGATCCTTCGCCGCAGCCGGCATCCAGAATCATTATCCTCTTATCGCCGAGGCTTCTAATCCTGCTTAGAATCATATCGCTTATACATCTCAACATGGGATCGAATAAACCTGTCCCGCTTACTGTTTTTCTGGAGCGGAACATCTCTTCATGATATTCTGTTTTTACGGTTCTCTGTAAAAAGTTTATATAACCGGTCCTGGCTATATCAAAGCAATGTCCATTTAAACAAATGATGCTGTTCAAATCACGGGCCTCCATTTTATTCATACATACAGGACAGCGAAATATGGCTGCATTTTCAAAAAACTTTGCCTTCCGTACAGAAACACCTTTATTTATATTATCAGAGCCCGCAATGCCTTTTGACAATTGAATATACCTCCGCCAGTTCATTTTCCGTTTTACATCATGCAATATGTGTCATAACTATATCGAACTTATACACCTTCCCAGGACTGCCCTTATTTGTATATTATTGCTCTTTGTTTATTTGTCAAGCCGTACATTCAAAATAACAGTGATCTCCCCGCCCCATATCAACTTCCATGCCAACGGAATTAATTCGTTTTTCAATACAATTCCTGCAGTGTGCGGCTTCGTCCCCGGTACAAATCTTGTTCTGGTATAACTCATATTTAGGCCGGGCCCAGACAGGGGACAAATTAGGCATAACCACATTAGCACCGGCCATAAGGGCCAGTTCCCTGCCTCTCGGATGCAGCGTTCCCATTGCTGTAGTAGCAGGCAGCAAACAGTCGGGCACCAGCAAACGGGTAAGGGCCAGCATAACCAGCGTATCCTCTACTGTACCACCTTTTTCATTGCCCAGAGGAGTCTCTTTGTGGGGAATAAACGGACCTATACCGATCATATGGGGATGCAGTTCCTTAAGAAACAGAAGATCCTCAACCAAATCCTTCTTTGCCTGTCCGGGAAGCCCTACCATAAATCCCGCACCAACCTGGTATCCGATAGCTTTCAGTGTATAAAGGCAGTTCCTGCGATTGTCGAAGCTTGCT
>Ga0209537_1000550_pt1 | contig 45803 bp, 38 predicted proteins | sample BioPla4DNA1_FD_187698 | JGI IMG/M metagenome (GOLD analysis project Ga0209537, IMG submission 187698) | Biogas fermentation microbial communities from Germany - Plant 4 DNA1 (SPAdes) (version 2) | ecosystem: Engineered > Bioreactor > Anaerobic > Digestate | place: Bielefeld, North... | reverse complement strand
TGCCAGACATCAACAGGGCAACGATCATTGTATGTTCCATATCGGCACCTGTCCTAATTCATCACTGGAAGCCATAGTAACCCGTACTATTGTGAACTTCTCGAACTATACACAAATCCCTCCAAGACCGCAAGACGGGAACGCGGCGACCCGGCGACCCACCGGCGGGTCGAAGCCCTGCGGAGGCGACACACCCATGGGTCGGCTTGGGCAGCCAGGGCGTGGGGTTCTGGCTGCCGAAATCAGCGATCATCAGCGAAGGGCTCTCAGCTTCCTCCACAGAGTCGTGCGACTGATCCCCAGCATTTTCGCTGCGAGGGTACGGTTTCCGCCGGCAGCCTTCAGCGCCCTGTCGATGGCCCGAAGCTCTATGTCGGACAGGGGCTCCGGTTCGCCCACGGCGCCCGCGCCGGCCCCGGTGTTCACTCCCGCCTCCGTCCCTGCCTTCCCCTCCGTCCCAGCCTGCCGCGCCTGCCGGTCCTGCCCCGCCTGCCTCGCGCGGCCCTCGTCGCCGGAGCCATGATACAGCAGTGCCGACACGTCGCGGGCGTCCACCACCTGAGAGTCAACGCTGATGACGATCCGCTCCATGACGTTCTTCAGTTCCCGCACGTTCCCCGGCCACGGGTAGGCCTGTAGAGCCTGTACTGCCTCTTCGGTGAGCCGCTTTGGCGGGGCTCCAAGCTTCCTACAGTAATGCTGTATGAACTCCTCTGCCAGAGCCGCGATGTCGTCGGTTCTTGAGCGCAGGGGAGGTATGTGAATTATCAGAGTGTTGAGACGGTAGTAAAGGTCCTCCCTGAAGGCGCCGCGGGCTATGGCGGCTTCCAGGTTGGTGTTGGTCGCCGAGATCACGCGCACGTCAACAGGGATCACGCCGTCGCTGCCCACGCGCATGACCTCGCGCTCCTCCAGAACCCGAAGCAGCCTCGCCTGGAGCTGGACCGGCATCTCGCCTATCTCGTCCAGGAAGATGGTGCCTTTATGGGCCTGCTCTATGAGGCCCTTCTTTCCGCCCTTCCGCGCGCCGGTGAAGGCGCCGGGGCTTCCCATGGTGCTGGTTCCTACGACGTCGGGCACCGGGTCGGAGTGCACGCCCAATGCCCTTTTCATTGTAGACGGCGAGAAGCAGGCGGTGCTGAGCCGGTACATCCTGCCTCAGGCCGCTGTCGTAGACCCAGACCTCACATTGAGCATGCCGCCGAAGGTTACCGCCGCCTCGGGCCTGGACGCGTTGATCCACGCCTGCGAGAGCTACACGTCGCTGGGGGCGACGCCGCTGACTGAGGTTTTCTCGCTTAGGGCGGTTGAGCTCATTGCAGGCGCCATCAGGGCGGCGGTGTGGCGCGGAAGCGACAGGAAGGCCCGGGCCGATATTTCGTTGGGAAGCTACCTTGCGGGCGTGGCCATAGCCAATGCCGGCACCACCGCGGTGCACGCGCTGGCCTACCCCTTGGGCGGCAAGTACCGCATCCCGCACGGGGTGTCGAACGCTTTGATGTTCCCGTACGTGATGGAGTGGAACATCCCGGCGGATATGGAGAAGTTCGCGCGGCTGGCGCAGGCTGTGCGCGAGGACGTGGACGGGCTGCCGCTTCGGGAGGCGGCGCGAAGGTTCCTGCGCGGGATAGAGTCCATCATCGAGGACGTGGGCGTGCCGCGCACCCTGGATGAGGTGGGCATCGACAGGGGCGAGCTTCCGGCGCTGGTGGAGGGCGCAGCCAGGCAGCAGCGCCTGCTCCGGAACAACCCGCGCAGCCTGTCGAAGGAAGACATGGCTGCGATATACGCTAAGGCCTGGAGGTGACGACGACATTGGTCTTTCAGAAGATAGAATGCACGAACAAGCTGGCAGAGCTGGCGCAGAAGGTCCGCATAGACGTACTGGAGATGGTTTACGGCGCGCAGAGCGGCCACCTGGGCGGCTCGTTCTCCGCGGCGGAGATACTGGTGACCCTCTATTACAACCGGCTCAACGTAGATCCTGAGAACCCCTCCTGGCCCGACAGGGACAGGTTCGTCCTGGCGAAGGGGCACGCCGCGCCTGCGCTCTACGTAGTGCTGGCCGGTTTGGGGTTCTTCCCCCGCGAGGAGCTGGCCTCCCTCAGGCAGACCGGGTGCATCCTGCAGGGACACCCCGACATGAGGAAGACCCCTGGAGTGGAGATGAGCACCGGGTCGTTGGGGCAGGGGCTGTCGACGGCTGTGGGCATGGCCCTGGCGGCGCAGCTTGACGGCAAGGACTACCGGGTGTGGGTGCTGCTGGGCGACGGCGAGCTCAACGAGGGCCAGGTGTGGGAGGCGGCGGCGTTCGCCGCAGGCAGGGGCCTCTCGAACCTGACGGCCATCGTCGACTACAACAAGGTGCAGCTGGACGGGCCCACGGTGGAGGTTCTGCCCATGGAGCCCGTGGCCGACAAGTGGCGCGCCTTCGGCTGGCACGTGGTGGAGGCAGACGGCCACTGCGTCAAGGACCTGCTCAGGGCGTATGACGAGGCTGTGGCGTACAACGGCGGACCGACGGTGATCCTGGCGCACACCGTGAAGGGCAAGGGCGTGTCGTTCATGGAGGGGCAAGCTGCCTGGCACGGCGCCGCACCCAACGCCCAGCAGTACGAGCAGGCCATGAAAGAGCTGAGGAGGGATCTGGAGTGCAGTCGCTGACGATGCGCGAAGCTTACGCGCAGGCCCTGGTGGCCCTTGGCGAGCGCAACCCCAACGTGGTGGTGCTTGACGCGGACGTGTCAAAGTCCACCCGTTCCACGCTGTTCGCGGAGAGGTTTCCGGAGCGGTTCTTCAACGTGGGGATAGCCGAGGGCAACATGATGAACATCGCCGGCGGGCTTGCGGCGTCGGGCAAGATCCCCTTTGTGAACACCTTCAGCTTCCTCCTGACGCTCCGCGCCGGCGAGCAGCTGAGGACGGGCGTGGCCTATCCGCGTCTCAACGTTAAAGTGGCCGGCGCCTACTGCGGCCTTTCGGACTCCTTCGACGGCCCGACGCACCAGGACCCCATGGACATCGCGGTGACCAGGGCGATGCCGAACATGGTTGTGATCTCGGTGTGCGATGCCGTACAGGCCAAGAAAGTGGTGCTTGCGGCCGCGAAGTATGACGGGCCGGTGTACTTCAGGCTGAACCGCAACGCTGTGCCTGTACTGTGGCGGGAGGAGGACCCCTTCGAGATAGGCAAGGCAGTGTGGCACGCGCGTGGCCGCGACGTGACCATCGTGGCCACCGGAATCATGGTGGCCAGGGCGCTTCAGGCCCGCGAGATGCTGGCGGCGGAGGGTATATCAGCTGGCGTGCTCGAGGTGCACACCATCAAGCCCATCGACGTGGATGCGCTGGTGGAGGCGGCCAAGGAGTGCGGCGCCATCGTCACCGCGGAGGAGCACAACATCATAGGCGGCCTCGGCGGCGCTGTAGCGGAAGTGCTGGGCGAGCATGTGCCCGTGCCCATGGAGCGCGTGGGCATCCGTGACGTGTTCGCAGAATCCGGCAACTACGACGAGCTCTTGGTGAAGTACGGCATGTGCCCGTCGGCAGTGGCCGAGGCGGCAAGGAAGGTACTGAGGCGGAAGTGAAGGACGTCATCCAAGTCTGGGAGGAGACATACTCCGCCACCTACCGCAGGATGATGGAGCGCTACCCCGATGCCGCCAGCATGCCCAGGCCCATCCTGGGGTTTCACACCACCATTGATGGCCTTAAGCGGATCGTGCCGGAGCAGGTGGAGGCCGTGCTCGATGCCGACCCTGAGCTGGCCCGCGAAGTAAAGGCGCGGGTGGAGGCGGGGGACGTTCCGGACGAGATCCTGTCGGTGGCCGACCTGTTGGTGGGCATGCTGGTGTCGGTGTCGAAGGGCAAGGCGCTACAGCGGATGATCAGAAACAGCGCGGTGCACGAGTGGTGCCTCGCGGCCCTGGGCTACGACAGGCTCCGGGCCGGCGGCACCTGCGGGAACATGGTGAGCATGCTGGCGCCGCTGGGTTTCGAGCAGATCCTGCTGTACGTGAACCCCCTCACGCGCGAGCAGGCGGAGCTGCTTCCGCCGCACGAGAACGTGAAGGTGATCGTGGCGGAGGAGGGAGCTGACGGCGCTGCCAGCTACCGTCTGACCACCCCGGCAAAGGCGTGGCGGGAGGAAGGCGTCAAGGCGGTCCACTGGATCTTCGAGTACCCGGAGGGCATGAGGATATGCGCGGGCGGCATCGATGTCAGGGCGCCCCGGGCTAACCGCTATATCGCCGCGTACAACCCGGTAAACAACCAGCTGGTCATAAACCGGCACTTCAAGGCAGGGCTGCTCGAGCTGATAGAAAGCGGCGAACGGTTCACGCACTTCATAATCGCTGGATTTCACATACTGTCTGAGAGGTATCCGGATGGCTCCTGCTGCCGCGACTGCCTAAGGCCGCTTGCGGAATTCGTCTCCAAGGTGAAGGAGAAGGCTCCGGGGCTGAAGCTCCACTGCGAGCTTGCGTCCATCGGCGGAAAGGCCGTGAGGTGCGGTGTGATGGAGCTGGCGCTTCCGATCTCGCACTCGCTGGGCTTGAACGAGGTGGAGCTGGCGACGCTGCTGGGCGACTTGGAGGAGCATGAGCTCCGCGCCGAGCTGGAGCGCACTGAGGCGCCGCCGGCGGTGTTCGAAGGGGTGGCTGCGGCCGGCGAGAGGCTGGGGCTTGCCAGGATACACCTGCATAATCTCGGCTACTACCTGTGCCTGACGCGGTCGGAGTTCGTGGACGCCCAGACCACCCGCGATGGCCTGGTGTTCGCGGCCTGCGCCGCGGCAGCCCGCACGGTGTCGGGGTCGTTGGTCTCGCTGGAGGATGTGGAGCGGGGGCTCGACGTTCCCGTATCGGAGAGGGGCCTTAAGGCCTGCCGCGAGCTGGCGGATTACCTGGGCTACGCGGAGTTGGTGGAGACCGGCATGGCGCAGGCGCGGGGTTGGAACGTGACGTTCGTGCCCACGAAAGTGGTGGAGAAGCCCGTGCTCACCGTCGGACTGGGCGATCTGATATCGTCGTCGTCTTTCCTGCTCGGAACATGATTTGAACAAGTCTGGAGGGATCGCAATGTCATGTTGCTGCCGCAAGGCGCAGAGCGCCCTAAAGGAGCGGGCGAGGAAGCTCCTTCACGGTTTCAAGGGAGACAGCTACGCGTACGGCCTGGGCGTAATGGATAAGGTGGGTGAGTTCGCAAAGGGCTTCGGCCACCGGGCCCTGGTTGTGGCGAGCCACGCAGACTGGTTCCGTCCCACGCTGGACAAGGTGCTGGCCTCGCTGGACAAGTGGGGGGTTGAGCTTGCAGGCCCCAGGGTGGTGCCTGACGTGGCGCCGAACGCGCCCCGTGAGGACGTCTACAGGATAACCACGTACATCCTGCAGTCAAAGCCGGACTGCCTGATTGCCGTTGGCGGCGGGAGCACCATAGACGCGGTGAAGGCTGCCAACGTGCTGGCTTCGCTGGGCAAGTGGGAGCCTGAGATCGAGCCGTACTTCGGCACCGGCCTGGTGACGAAGGCGCTCGAGGAGCACGGCGCTAGCCTGATACCTATGATAGCTGTGGAGACGGCAGCTAGCTCAGGGGCGCACCTGACGAAGTACTCCAACATCACGGATCCCGTGGCCGGTCAGAAGAAGCTCATTGTGGACGACGCCATCGTGCCGCCGCGGGCGGTGTTTGACTACGAAGTGACGAAGACCATGCCCAGGGGCATGACGATTGATGGCGCCTTCGACGGCATCGGCCACTGCCTCGAGGTGTTCTACGGTATACCGGCGGACAAGTACGAGCTCTGCAAGGAGATCGCCGAGGTCGGCATCGAGCTCGCAGTATCGAACGTGGAATGCGCCCTGGCGGATCCCGAGGATGGGGAGGCCAGGGAGGCGCTGGGGCTGGCGACGGACATAGGCGGCTATGCCATCATGGTGGGGGGAACGAACGGAGCGCACCTTACCAGCTTCTCGCTGGTGGACGTGGCGAGCCACGGCAGGGCCGTTGCGATAATGAACCCGTACTACACGGTGTTCTTCGCGCCTGCGGTGGAGCCGCAGCTCCGCGTGGTGGGTGAGATCTACCGCCGCCACGGCTTCATCGACAAGGACCTGGATGCCCTGCGCGGGCGCGAGCTGGGCATCGCGGTGGCGGAAGGCATGATCGCCCAGGCCAAGAAGATCGGGTTCCCAACCACGCTGAGGGAGCTTCCGGGCTTCAGCGACGAGCATATCGAGCGGGCGCTGACGGCTGCGAAGAACCCGCAGCTTGAGATGAAGCTCAAGAACATGCCCGTGCCGCTCACGGCGGCGCAGGTGGACCGCTACATGAAGCCCATCCTTGAGGCGGGGGCCAGCGGCGACCTGAACCTCATCATAAACATGGAGTAGGCCGCAGGGGGCAGGGGGCTGGGAGCTGGGAGCGGTCGGGCACAGGCAGGAGGAGAGCGGGACCCCGACCCACCGGTAGGTCGGTTCTCGGCCCCAACGACCCGCCCATAGGTCGTTTACACAGGAAGCAGGGGGCCCCGGCGTCGGTCCGGGCGCGCGAGTTGAAGGCGGTAGCCGGCGCTTCAGCGCCGGCTTTCCCTTTGCCTAGCTACACGCGTTGTGCCATCGAGGGGGGTTGCGACGCGCCACGAAGTATTCGGCGTTTCGAACGGCGTTGGTGTGGAAACGACCCACCGGCTGGTCGAAGCCCCGCGAAACCGACTTACCCATGGGTCGGCGGGGGCGGCCATGGCCGGCGGGGGCGGGTTTGGCGCTGACGGATGGTGGAAGAGTGGCGAGAGGTTGGGGGTGGCTGGCGGGCTAGGAATGCAGTAGGCCAGAGAGCCAGCGGCTGATGTCGTCGAGAACCGCGGATTCGGCGGTGTCAAGGTCGGTTGATGCGCGAGCGAGGGCGGTGGAAACGTCGGGCTGTCTCATTGGGAGAGCCGTGAGGGCGGCTGAGAGGCGCGCGGCGAGGTGGGGGTGCAGGGCTGACGCGGTGAGGCTGGCCCGTTCGATGGTGCCCTTGTGTACGGTGAGGTGCAGCTGGGCGTCTCCCCAGGAAAATGTATTCTTGAAGCTGGCGTCGAAGTGTGGGCACTCGCCGACCTGCCACTGCCACGAGGCGTGTTTGGAAAGGAGCGCGTCCAGCTCGGGCATGGAGTCGGGGTCGAGTTTGTGGGCGCAGGGCTCGGTGCCGCAAGAGTCGGCGAAGGCGTGGATCAGGGCCTGTGAGGCGGTTTCGACGTCGAGACCGGGCCGGACGTGGGAGAGGTTGGTGACCGGGGAGCGAACGGACTGTATGCTCCTGGTGGCGACTTGGGCCGCGGGGTGGAGGTAGCGGTGGAGGCGGTCTAGGTCGGAGTTGATGAGGAGGGTGCCGTGGTGGCAGGCGAAGCCGGCGCGGAGCCAGATGGCGCTGCCAGAGATCTTGTAGGGGCCGACCAGGAGGTCTTTGCGCTGGGAAAGCTGGGCGGGAACGCCGAGGGAGTGGAGAGCGGCGAGGACCAGGGCGAGCTGGCGGTCGAGGTCGTAGAGCTCGCGGCTGACTATGAAGGTGAAGTTGAGGTTTCCCAGGTCGTGGTAGACGGCGCCGCCGCCGGAGGGTCTGCGGGCGAGGAGGGCGCCGTCGCGTGCCAAGAGGTCGAGACGGCACTCCTGCCAGGGGTTCTGGTTGCGTCCGATGACGACGGAGGGGCGGTTTCGCCAGAGGTATAGGATGGCCTGGCCTGGGCGGATGCGGAGGGCCAGGTGCTCCTCTAGGGCCAGGTTGCGCCAGGGATGGGTGCTGGCGGAGCGGATTATGGCGGCGCCGGAGGGGCGTGCTGCGAGGCGGGCTGAGGAGCAGCCGTTCATCGCGTGTTGGCCTCCGCTACGCCCCGCGGGCGAGGACCGCGGCTAGTCTGATGGCCTGGACCATGCTTTCCGGGTTGGCGCGTCCGAAGCCGGCGATCTCGAAGGCCGTGCCGTGGTCGACGGACGTGCGGATGATGGGCAGGCCCAGGGTTACGTTGACGCCGCTCATGGCGGTGAACTGCCCGGTGGTCGGGTCGAGCTTGAAGCCGGCGGTCTTCATGGGGATGTGGCCCTGGTCGTGGTACATGGCTACGACGGCGTCATACTGGCCGGAGCGCGCCTTGGCGAATATGGAGTCGGGCGGGAAGGGTCCCTCGACGTTGAGGCCCGCGGCTTGGGCGTCGCGGACGGCGGGGGCTATCTCGTCGATCTCCTCGGTCCCGAACAGGCCACCTTCTCCGGCGTGGGGATTGAGGCCGGCCACTGCTATGCGAGGACTCGGTATGGCCATGCGCAGCAGGGCGTCGTGGGTGAGCTGGATGACGGTGCGGATCCGGTCGCGCTTGACCAGGTCGCAGGCCTTTCGGAGGGACACGTGGGTGGTCACGTGGGAGACGCGGAAGTCGCCGTCGGCCAGCATCATGCAGTAGTCGCGGACGCCGGTGAGGGTGGCGAAGATCTCGGTGTGGCCGGAGTAGCGGTAGCCCGCGAGGTTCAGCGCCTCCTTGTTGATGGGGCCGGTAACCACGGCGTCCACTTCGCCGGCCAGTGCCAGCTTTATGCTATGTTCGATGTATTCGTAGGCTGCCGCGCCGGCTTTGCGGGACACCCGTCCGTAGGTGATATCTTCAGGTTCGATGTTGTTCATGTCGATCAGGTTGATGGTGCCGGTGCGGTACAGTCCTTTGCACGGGCGGTCGATGACGTTTACGGCGACATCCGAGCGGGTGAAGGATATGGCGTCGGCGATGCAGTGGACGTCGCCGACCACGAGGGGTTTGGCGACGGAGTACAGGTCCGCCTCGAGCAGGGCTTTCACTGCGATCTCAGCACCTATGCCTGCTGGGTCGCCCATGCTGATTGCCAGGATCGGCCGCCTGTCCATTCGGTAATACCTCCTCGCGACGGAGAGTGCGTGTTGCTGTGTTCCGCTGGAGGGTGTGTTGCAATTAGCGTGCCATGCGGCGAGGAGGGTGCCGAAGCAGGGCGCACCGCAGGCAGGGCAGGCAGGACAGGCAGGGCCGGCCGCAAACCCATTGCAGCTGTGTCAGCTAACGGTTGGTGTGAAACACCGGTGATTCAATGTGGTTCATTCTGTTACGCAACGGATGCGAACAGGGGAGTGGGGCCCGGCGAGGGCGGATCTTGGTGGCTCGGGGGGCGGCCGGCCCTGAGGAGTGCCTGGGGTGGGACCTTGGGGATGCCTGTGGGAGGATCTGAGGGAAGGTTAAGGTCCGGCCTCGTGTTTTTCGGATTCCCGTTCCAGGGCCCTTCGGACTATGTCGAGCGCATTGATGTTATCGGGCGTGGGGGCGAGCTCTGTCAAGCGTTCGAGCAGGGACAGGCTGCGAGCGAGATTGCGGTGGGCCATGTCCTCACTGAGCGGATCGGGGTCGCAGTCGTAGGTGCCCATGAAGTAGACTCGGGCGAGGATTTCCAGAGTGCGCAGGTCGTCGGGGCTCTGGGCTAGGCGGTCTTCGAGAGCGGCGACCGCTTCGTCGTACTTGCGCTCTGCCAGGAGACTTTCGGCTTCCGCGGGCTCGACGCGATCGGGCCTGATGAGGCTGGAAAGGTCGATGCCCGGCTCGAAACGAAGGCCTGGGCTGGAGGATATTGTTTTCCCTTGGGCGTCGATGGCCTGCACCCTTATGAGATACGCGTCAGGCATGCCTGTGAGATGGGATGGGAGCACGCCGTGCTGGTCCATGGCGATGACTCCGAACGGGATGACCGGGGCCTCGTCGAACTCCAGGCTATGGCCGTCGGTACGCAGCATCACCGCGCCGATGGTGCTATATCCGCTCTCCTCCGTGGATACACAGTCGATCTGAACTTCGTAAGCGCTGGCGCCGTGGTAGGGCTCCCACGCAACGAAACCCGGTCTCAGCTCGGTTACTTTTACGGGTTCCACGAAGCGTAGCTCAACACGGGCAGTCTCCCCGGGGTTCAGGACAAGGTTAGCGCCGATCATCTGTAAGTGGAGCCCTTCAACAGAGGGGGCGAGCTTTGCGCTGAGGCCGATGCCCACCTGGTAGCGGCCGCCGGCTGGCAGCTCGAAACGGAAGCTGCCGTCGGCGCCGGTGGTCACGCGCGACGCGTCGGAGTGGTCGACGGAGAACCGCGCGGGATCCGTGACTCTTTCGGCAATGATCTGGGCTCCTGCCAGGGGCTGTCCTTTCAGCAGCACGACCCCCTCGATGGTGCCGGTGCCCAGAGCGTGGCCGGGGGCGGTGCCGTGGTCGGCCTGTGCTGCGATCTGCGCGTCGAGGGCGGCGATTCTCTCGGCCACCTGCTCATGGTAGTGGGCGCGGGTGGGCTCGAGGGCGGCAGAGTCAGGTCTGTGAGGGAGGCTGGGGAGGGTGCTCACGCGTCTTTCGAACACCTCCATTACCTCCTGATAGGTCGCCCGAGCGGCGGTCAGGTCTCCCATGGAAGCTAGGATATCGCCTTTCTTGAGCCTCTGCTCTTCAGGGAGGAAGCTGGGCATCTCCGCCTCGCAGTACTCCATCAGCTCGAGGGCGTCGACGGCGCGGCCCTGGGCCAGGTAGAGGTCTGCCAAGGCGAAGGCAGTGCGTATGCGGTCAGAGATGCGGTGGTCGTGCACGGCGCGGAGCAGGTACTCTTCGGCCTCGGGGTGGCCGGTGGCACAGAGCTCCATGGCGTACCTGTTCAGGGCGTGGGGGGCTGCCCAGTGGTCAGGGTAGTCGGTAAACACGCGGCGTAGCCTCTCTTCTTTGGTGCGGCCCATGTCGGCGGAAACGTCGTCTACGACCGTGGGTCTGTGGGTGATGGACATCAGTCCGGGGAAGATCACGGCCTTCAATGATCCGCGGCTGGGAAGCATGAGGGCCGACCAGTACAGGGCTTCGGGAACCCGCTCGTCGCCTGGGTACTCCTGGAGGAAGCGGTTGTAGTACGCCAGGGCCTTGGCCAGGTCGTTGTTGCGGCGGGCCGCCTCGGCGGCGTTGAAGAGGTAGGTGTCGCCGGCAGCCCTGACCAGCCCCACGGCGGCAAGGACCGCCACCGCGGCGATGACCAGGTGCTTGTTCTTCACCCTTATCCTGTAGGCGTACAGGTTCGTATGACGCTCACTCCCTGGGTGACGGCGCTGGTTTCCTCCGTGGCCGTCTGCAGCAGCAGGGACGCGGCGTTCACGTCGATCACGAGGAGGGGGCTCATGGAGTTCCACAGCCCCAGGCCCACCAGGAGCATCGCTGCGACGGCCGTGGGCAGGCGCACCTCGGTGGTCCCGTTCCAGAAGTCGCGCAGCCGAGAGGCGAAGCGGTGGGCGACGGTGCGCCGGCGCATGGCCTTCTTGAGTTCGGCGACGAGGAGCTGCTTACGGCCCTCGGGGAAGCCTATGTGTTTGACCTCGTCGCGAAGGGCGGCGGTTAGCCGATCTTCTGTCATGTTCGATCCTCCTCCAGGATGAGGGCGAGTCTCTGTCTGGCTCGGTGCAGCAGGCTCTTCACGGTGCCGGAGGCCTTGCCGAGCAGGCGGGATATCTCGTCTACAGAGAAATCCTCGTAATAGAACAGCACGATGACCTCGCTGTAAGCGTCGGGCAGGTCGAGCACGGCTTGGGTTATCCGTTGGCGCTGATACGCCTGCTCGAACGCGGCTTCGATGGGGGCGGGGTCGTCGGCTCCGGCCAAGGTTCCGGCTGCCGGGTCGGCGTCGGGGTCGGTGAACAAGAGGCCTTGTCGCTGGCTGCGCCGGCGGTGGCGCCGGCACCATCGCAGGAGTATTGTGTATGGCCACGAATAAAGCGACGAGTCGCCACGGAACTGATGGATGTGGGTGACGGCGGCCAGCAACGTTTCCTGAACGGCGTCCTCGGCAAAGCTCATGTCGCCGCCGAGCAGGAGGACTGCCGCTCGAAGCAGACGGTCGGCGTACCGAGCCACGAGTTCGTCGGCGGCCTCTTCGCTCTTGGCCCGAAGGCGGTCGGGCAACGTATCCTGTTCGGGGGCACTGCGGGACTCGGCTGTGCCTTGAGGCATGGCGACGCGAAGCTCCTCGGCTGTTGTTGGCACCGTCGGCACCTGCCCTCCCCCTTTCAACTTGTTAGAGGCGGCAAGCGGCGGAAAGGTTGCACCTTCCACTTCATCTTGTAAACAGGATTTCCTGTCGCCGCCGGGGGCAGGTCGGCTCTTGCGGGTCGCAGCTGTGGTGTTACACTGGAATCGCTTTCAAAACGATCCTCAGAGGGGAGATCCGGATGCTGTTACTCCTAGCCGTGCTATTCGTAGCCGCTAGAACTTGGAGCAGCGTTTCGCTTGGAGGCAGTATTGCGGCAGGGCTACGCTCGGGAATCATCGGAGTGCTGCTGTGTGGCTTGGTGCTTCTCATCATGAAGGCGCTGTCCAAGAGACCCCTGGCGGACAGGTTCGGCGCTTTAAGCCTGCCTCCGGCGAAGGCTTGGGCCGGCCTCGTGGGGGTGGTGCTGCTCTACCTGTTCGAGCTGGGGGCGATAATGGATCAGCTGCAGCGAGCAGGGTACGTAGCCGGCCCGCCCATATACGACGCCATACCCGGATGGGGCGGGATGGTCGCTGCGCTGGAGCGGGTGGGGGCCGCGGTGACGCGTTGGGTGCCCGGCGTGGAAAGCTACATGTTCGTAAGCATGATCCGGGGCGGGATCGTGTTCGTGCTGTTGCCCATGCTGCTTCTCGTGTTGTTGGGCTTGAGACGGGGCGACTTCGCCGCGGGTGGCGGGGACATCAAGCCGGCGCTTCCCCTCGCGGCGGTTTGTGTGGCGGCTTTCGTTGCAGACGGCGTGACAGTGGAGAAAGTGCTGCTTTTCCTATACTTCTTGCTGCACGTTGGCATTCAGCAGGAGTTCTTCTTCAGAGGGGCAATGCAGCCGCTGCTTTCCGGGGCACTGCAGAGCCCGGTGTTGGGCATCGGGTTCTCCGTGATGCTGTTCGCGCTGCTTCACGCTCCCGACTTCGTGCTTAGGGTATACTCGGCGCCGGGGCCGGCCGTGGGCAGTGTGGCCACCGTGGCCATGTTCGGACTGTTGATGTCGTACGGGGCATACCGATCGGGCATGTTGTGGCCATGGATGCTGATCCACGCCCTCAGCAGGGTGCTGGGCTGATGGTAACGGGCCTGCCTGCGATGCTGTGGTCTTGGCCCTTCTGCCAAGCTGTGCCGGACTACGTTGCACTGAGCGATGTGAGGCGCTTTTCCCTCCGTGCTGCCCTTACGCAGCTACTCTGATACTCTCTGCACATGCGTGTGAGTTGCCTCACAACCTCTCCTGAGGTGTCGATCTGCCTCACGCGAAGGTGCGGCTGAATCTTAGCCAGTATACCCTCATATGATAGGTCGTTTGGCGTCAGGACGATCAACTTGATTCCCTGGTCTGCGCACAAGGATCTCTTGACATGATCACGGGTTTGCTGCTGTAGGTAGTCACCGCTCTCGTTGGAAAAGGCGGTGTCCTCGTAGTGTTGCCTTCCGTTGAATTCCACGCCTACTCCCTCATCGACGAACAGGCGGTCAACCTCCATCGGTTGGCCAGTGAGAGGATTGGCGAGGAACTTGGGTCTAGCGCAGTCCTGATACCGCACCGAGACCGCAAGCAGCGTCAGCCAAGTGAGAGCCAGAAACTCGCCGGCGCGAGGTGCCCTCCAACGGTAGTCCTCGATGAGCTGGGCTATGGCTTTCTGCGTCGGCCTGGGAGCGCCCACGATGAAGATGGTTCTTGCTGTGCGGTTGTAAGGAGTCACGGGCCTTGTGGCTAGCCATCCCTCGCGCTTCAGACGGTCTACAGAGTCAGCAACTGTGGTCCGGTGAAGCCTTGCCAGTTGCGCGATCTCTGAATAGGAGCAAGGCGCGTATCTTGCGATGATGGAATACACCTTCTGATCATACAGACTGAGGTTTTCGGTTGCCTGGAGATCATGTCTCAGTATTGCCTCGATCGCCCGAGCAGCGTCCACGCTTCCGTCACCACCATTCAGGGCCACACGAAGCTTGGCCGGGATGTGGGTTATGGTGCTTGCAGAAATGGTAACATACATGAAGCATAATGTCAAGTTGTGGGAGACATGGGCGCAGGCCCCACTAGTGGAAGGCACCCGCAGGGCGCAGGAGCGGATAGTGGAGGGGCCGCGTCGGCGAAACCGGAAGAGCGGTGACCAACGTGTCCGTGCAACCGACACGACCGTCGCGAATGCGTCGATCCGAGCGACGCTATCGTACCAAGTGCGTTGGTCGCGCCGACATGGTGACACGGACTATGTCGGCGCCACCGACACAATCTCCCGGGAGGTGTCGGTGCCAGCGACACGTTCCTACCGAATACGTCGGTCTTAACGACACGGTTAGATAGGACGTGTCGGTTTCAGTGACATGGTTACACGGAATCTGTCGGTCTGAACGGCATGTACGGATTGCGGTCTTGCCTAAGAGCAAACCGCACTTCCAACGCTCCGGCAAACACCCTGCTAGACGCGATGAGGCTTTCTGCCATGTCGCAAGGACAACCACTGATCGGGCGGCAGGAAGATGGCCCGCTGTGAATGTGTCCGTCCGGCGCACGTGATCCCAGCGACCGTGTCGTTCTCACCCACATGGTCAGACGGGACGTGTGGGTGCCACCGACATGGTTGAGCTGAACGTATCGGTCTGACTGACATGGTGGGGTAGGGTTCCATCGCACAAGAAGCGATAGGCCAAGATGTTATGAATCTCTCCAAGCCCTGTACTGCTGGATCAGCCCGCAGGTGCTGCTGTCGTGCGTTGCCTCCCTATCCGTCGTCGTGCCGCTGAGCTCCGGCAGTATCGCTTTGGCCAGCCTCTTGCCGAGCTCGACGCCCATCTGATCGAAGCTGTTGACGCCCCATATCGCTCCCTGCACGAACACTTTGTGCTCATACAGCGCGATGAGCATGCCGAGGGTGAAGGGTGTGAGTTTCTTGTACAGCAAAGAGTTCGTTGGCTTGTTGCCCTCGAAGGTCTGTGCCGCGGTGAGAAGCTCCAGGCTCCCGCCGGAGTAGCCTTGGGCCTCAAGCTCCGCACGGGTCTCTTCGGCGGTGCGGCCACGCATCAGGGCTTCAGTCTGGGCTAGGAAGTTGGCCACCAGCACGTCATGCTGGTTCCCGATAGGGTTGTGGTTTTGCGCGGCCACCAGGAAGTCGCACGGCACTAGCCTGGTGCCCTGGTGGAGCAGCTGGTAGAATGCGTGCTGGCCGTTGGTGCCCACCTGGCCCCACACGATGGGCCCGGTGGCGTAATTGACGGGCTTGCCGTCCTTTGTCACGCTCTTGCCGTTGCTCTCCATGTCGGCCTGCTGCAGATAGGCAGGGAAAAGCGCCAGGTGCTGGTCGTAGGGGAGGATGGCGTGAGTCTGGGCGCCCCAGAAGTTTATGTACCAGACGCCCAGCAGTCCCATGATGGCGGGGATGTTCCGTTTCAGCGGCGCCGTGCGGAAGTGCTCGTCGACTAGATGCGCTCCTGAAAGCAGTTCCTCGAAGTTATCCATGCCAAGGTAGAGGGCTATTGGCAGACCTATGGCCGACCACAGCGAGTAGCGCCCGCCGACCCAGTCCCAGAACACGAACATGTTGTCGCTGTCGATACCGAAGGCTTCAACGGCCTGCCGGTTCGTGGAGATGGCCGCGAAGTGCTTGGAGATGGCGGCTTCGTCGCCGACTCTGCTCAGGAACCAGCGCCGCGCGGTGTTCGCGTTGAGCATGGTCTCCTGCGTGGTGAAGGTCTTGGAGGCCACGAGGAACAGCGTCGAGGCCGGGGCGAGATGCCGCAGGATAGTCGCGATGTCGGACGGATCGACGTTGGAGACGAAATGCACCCGGATGCGCCCGTCGGCGTATGGGGCCAGGGCGGTGGCCACCATGCGGGGGCCCAGGTCGGACCCGCCGATGCCGATGTTCACCACGTCGGTTATGGGTTTGCCGGAGTACCCTCGCCACTCGCCGTTTCGGACGGCCTGCGTGAAGCGGCGCATCTTGTCCAGCACGGCGTTGACCGAGGGCATCACGTCGGCCCCGTCTACGACGATGGGACGATTCGACCGGTTCCGGAGGGCCACGTGCAGCGCGGGCCTGTCTTCGGTGGTGTTGATGCGCTGGCCGCTGAACATGGCCTGGATGGCGTCGGGTAGGCCGGCTTGCACTGCAAGCTCGAAAAGCAGGCGCATGGTCTCTTGCGTGATGCGGTTCTTGGAGTAGTCGAAGAGCAGATCGCCCAGGGCCAAGGAGAAGCAGTCGAAACGCTGGGCGTCTTCAGAGAAAAGCTGACGCATGTGCACGCTGCGCATATCACGCTGGTGTGCGACCAGTGCCTGCCACGCGGGAAGCTGAGTTATGGACATCGGAGTCGTCCTCCTATCGACCGGCGATTGTGGGGCTCTCCTCGACGGAATCATCGGCTATCGGCGTCGAAAGCGAGGCGTTACTGGCCGGCTCCGGTGATGCGAGCTACCAGCGCAGGCAGCTCGCTGAGGTGCCATATCACCGCATGCGGCATGCACTCGCTGACCGGCACTGGGTACGCCTCGACGGCAAAGGTCCGCTGGTACGCGGCGTCGCGTGCTTCTGCGAATCCCTCCAGGAAGGGGCGCTCCTCAGGGGAGGCGCCGCGCATGTGCTCGGGCAGGGCAGCGTGCAGCCACACGGAATACCCTCCGGCGGCGCGGGCGCCCCAGGCGTCGTGGATGAGGTCGTCTCCCACGTGTATTGGTGTGCCTGCGGCGAGCCGGCTGCGCCAGGCGTCGCGGAATATGCCCGGCGCAGGTTTGGCGGTGCCCGCCTGTTCGGGGGTGACGATGTCGTGGAAGAAGCCGTCTATCGCAAGGGCCTTCAGCACCGGCAGCTGGTACTTATGGTATCCATTCGATATGACGATCAAAGGGTGCCCTTGCTCCTTCAGGGCGCAGAGCGCCTCGCAGGCCCCGGGCAGGCGGCGTATCATGCCAGGAACCTCGCAGTAGTGGCGCACCAGCGCCGCGATGTCGAGGTTGGCCGGGTCGGGGGCGCCGGCGCCGCGGGCGCCGAGGGCGTTGGCGACGCTGGCTACGATGTCGTCCCAGTCGTAGGCTTCCACGTGCCGCCCGTCGAGCAGACGGCGCTTGGCTTCTCCCAGGATGAGCCTGCGCACGGCCGTTTCGGGCTCGGGTTCCTCCGCGCCGATGAACGGGGCTAGGGCTCGGCACACATGTGGGAAGACTCCCAGGCGGAAGGGGTTTTGCTGCAGCACGCCGTCTAGATCGAAAGAAATCTGTGTTTTCAGCGCCATCACCCCGGACGGGAGGAATTGGGTGCGCATCGCAGAAATAGGCTTGATATGTGATTCGCTTTCCATCTGACCAGTCCTGCCCTGGCCTGGCAAGGTGGACAAGACGCTTTGAGAGGAGGGCCAAGCAATGTCAAGACGCGCGCTGTTGGTAGTGGTCATGGGCATGGTTCTCGCGTTCGTTCTAGGCATCGGTTCGACTGGTATCGCGCTAGCTCAGGCCCCTAGTAAGCCCATCACGATAACGTGGTGGATCAACCCGTGGAGGATCGCGCCGCCTGGCTTCCCGCCTGACAAGGCGCCCGGCTCCGAGGACTTCCCCCAGTGGGCAAGCGAAGAGTTTATGAGGCTTCACCCTGGCGTTACAGTGAAGTACGAAGTGGTAACCAACCAGGGGTTCGACCAGAAGATCGCCGCGGCCATCCTGGCGGGCAATCCCCCTGACCTGCTGCGCCCCATCGGTTTCCAGCGCGAGTGGGTGAAGCAGGGCTTGCTTGAGCCCGTCGACGACTACCTCACGCCTGAGGATTTCGAAGATTTCTACGACTATGCGCTGGCGGAAGGCTACGTCGACGGCCATTACTACCTCTTCCCCTGGAACAACAGTAACAACGGAATGGGCTCCACCTTGCTGCTGAATCCGGCGGTATTCGCTGAGCGAGGCGTGAAGATCCCGGACCTGCCTGACCGCAGCTGGACGTTGGACGAGTTCATGGAGGCCGCGCATCAGCTCACGTTCGATCGGGACGGCGACGGCAAGACTGACGTGTACGCCCTGAGCTTCCCGGCCAAGGACCTCCAGGTGATGATGGGCTGGATGCATCTGTTCGGCGCCCGCATGTTCAATGAAGACGAGACCGAAGTGGTGCTGAACAGCCCCGAGGGTGTGCGCGCCTTGCAGTGGATCGTAGACGCCATCTACGAGCACAAGATCGCGCCGGAAGGCGCCGCCGGAATGGGCATCTACGACTCCATCAACATGTTCCATCAGGGCAGGACCGCGATGGGTTACGGCGGGCCGTACGAGATCGGCCGGATCGACCGCTACGCCAAGGAAGGCCAGATCGCGGAGGCGTTCCCTGTCCATATCGCGCAGTACCCGCATGTGCCTGAAGTGGGCCCGTTCGCCTATCATACGTGCGGCGGCTTCGTGGTGTTCAATCAGCGCGACCCCGAGAAGAAGGCGATGGTGATGGAGTTCGCCCGCTTCCTCACCAATCAGGAGAACATGGCGCTCCTGAAGTCGCTGCTTTACGTCACCACGCGTAAGTCGGTGAACGAGGACCTCTACAAGGGCTCCACGTGGGAGGCTGAGGTGGACGTGTACACCAGGGCGCTGGAGTACGGCATCCCGTATTTTGGCTCTGCCAACATCGATACGGACCCCGTGGACCAGTACCTGCAGGCCATGTTCGAGGCGGCGCTGTCGCGCACCAAGACGCCTAAGCAGGCTCTGGACGAGTTCGCGGCAACGGCCAACAGGATCCTGTTCAACAAGTAAAGCCAACCGATAGCTGAGACGAAACCGAGGCGGGGCGGGGCGGCGTGCCGTCCTGCCCCGTGGATTATCCCCGGGTCATGCTTGCATGCAGGGAAGTGAGGGGTAAGCATGCAGACAGCACTGCGCACGCTCTACAAGGGCCGGTGGGGTTACGCTTTCATCGCGCCAAGTTTCGCACTATTCGCGCTGTTCTTCCTCGTGCCAGTGGTTTGGGGGGCGTACCTGAGCCTCCTCGACTACCAGGTGTTCCGCCAGACCTTCGTGGGCCTGCGGAACTACCGCGAGATCTTCCAAAACCGCGTGTTCTGGTTGGCGTTGAGGAACACGGCGCTCTATACGCTGGGGATTGTTCCGCTGTGGCTGGGCAAGGCCCTCATCATATCCGCCCTCATATTCCCCCTGGCCAAGCCCATCCAGACCTTCTTCAAGGGCGCTTTCTACCTGCCGCACGTGACGTCGTCGGTGATCACGTCCATGGTGTGGCTGTGGATATTCAACCCGCCGTTCGGGCTCTTGAACTACTTCATGGACCTTCTCGGTCTGCCGCCCCACGCCTGGCTGGGTGACGTGCGCACGGCGCTGCCGGCCATCATCTTCATGCAGGTGGTGATGGGCGGGGGCTCGTCTATCGTGATGATCACCGCCGCCATGGGAAGCATACCTTATCACCTGTATGAGGCGGCCTACCTTGACGGGGCCACCAGGACCCAGGCGTTCTTTCGGGTCACCATCCCGCTGCTCCGCCCGACGCTGCTGTACCTCCTGGTGACCGGCACAATCTCCAGCTTCCAGGTGTTTACGAACGTGTACATGATGACGCAGGGCGGGCCGCAGTTCTCCACGGTGACGCTGGTGTATCTCATCTACGACACCGCGTTCAAACAGTTCAAGTTCGGACTGGCGTCGGCGCAGGCGGTGGTGCTGTTCGCGATAGTGTTCACGCTGGCCATCGTCCAGTTCAAGCTGCTGGGCCAGGAGGTGGAGTACTGATGCCGTGGCTACGCAGGGGGAAGGCATGGGACGTTGCGGCGATACTGATCGTGACGGCGCTGGCGATCATGTCGTTGATGCCGCTGTACTGGATGGTGAGCACGGCGTTCACCCAGCCCACGCTGGTGGTGAAGATGCCGCCTGACCTGATCCCTTCCAGGCCGACGCTGCACAACTTCAGGGACCTCTTCACCCGCCGCCTGTTGGGGCGTTGGACGCTGAACAGCGCCATAGTGGCGGTGTCGGTCACGGTGGCGCAGCTGTTTGTGGCGTCGTTGGCGGGGTACGCCTTCGCGAAGAAGGAGTTCATCGGCAGGAACTTGTTGTTCTGGCTGTACATCGGGTCTATGATGGTGCCGGGTCAGGTGACGCTGATACCCCGCTACATCCTGATGGCGAGGATGCATCTGACGAACACATATGCTGGGCTGATCCTGCCCTCCGTGGCGGCTCCGCTGGGCGTCTTCCTGATGAAACAGTTCATGCAGACGATACCTGGGGAGATCATCGACGCCGGCAGGATTGACGGCGCTTCGGAGTTCGGGGTGTTCACCAGGCTGATCGTGCCGCTGTCGAAGCCGGCCATGGCGGTGCTGGGCATATTCACGTTTGTAGGCGAGTGGAACGACTTTCTGTGGCCGCTGGTGATAACGAACTCGTCGGAGATGCGTACGCTGCAGGTGGGGCTGGCCATGCTTCAGGAGGAGGTGCCGATGGCCTTTGGGACGCTGATGGCGGGGGCGACGTATGCCGCGATTCCCATCACGCTGGTGTTCCTGCTGTTCCAGAGGTACTTCCTTAAGGGCCTGACCGTGGGGGCGTTGAAGGGATGATCGACGAGGCCAGGGAGAGAGCCCGGGCGGCAGGGTTCGATCCGGAAAGGCTTGAGCATGCGCTTGGTCTCCTGAGGCGGGCGTGCGCCAGCGGGGCATTCCCAGGTGGCGTGGTGCTGGTGGAGCGTCGCGGGATGCGGGTTGTGCATGAGGCCATGGGTTTCACGTCGTATGGGAACGCGGCCAGGCCGGTGACGGTTGAGACGGTGTATGATGTGGCGTCGCTGACGAAGCCCATGGCGACGGTTACGTCTGTGCTGAGACTGATGGAGCTGGGCGAGGTGAACCTGGACGACGGCGTGGCGCGGTACTTGCCAGGCGTGGCGGATGGGATAACCCTCGTGCACCTACTGACGCACACCGGCGGGCTTGTGGCCGACGCGCCGCTGTGGGAGATGGGTGGGGCGGGTGGCCGGGAGGCTTGCGTGCGCGCGGCGATGGCGCTGGCGAAGGCGGAGGCACTGGAGGCGCGGCCAGGCGCCCAAGTGCGCTACAGCTGCATCGGGTTCATCCTACTGGGCCTGGTGGTGGAGAAGGTTGCCGGGGAGGGGCTCGAGGCTTTCGCGCGCAGGGAGGTCTTTGAGAAGCTCGGGATGGGACGAACCGGGTTCTACACGGTGGAGAGGTTTGTGGAGCGTGAGGCCGTCGCCCCGACGGAGCGGCGGAGTTCGTGCCAGTTGGGGCAGAGGTTCTGGGAGCGGCTGAGGCAGTGTGGGATGTATCTGGATCTGCATACTGCTGACTCGGTGGCGTGGGGCGCAGTGCACGACGAGAACGCCTTGGCCATGGGGGGCGTCAGCGGGAACGCGGGGCTGTTTTCGACGGCGGACGATGTGGCCAAGCTTGCGAGGATGTATCTCGCTGGCGAGCGGGCTGTCCGCACTGAAGGCGATGAGGACGGCGCGGTGCAGGTGCTGTCGCCCGCCACGGTGGAGCTGGCGACGCGCAACTACACAGCGGGTATGGGCGAGAACCGTGGGCTGGGGTGGCAGCTGGCTACGCCGGGTTCATCGTTCGGGAACCTGATGTCGCCTAGGGCGTTCGGTCATACTGGCTTCACCGGGACGGCGGTGTGGGCGGACCCTGTGAGGGACCTGGTCATAGTGCTCCTGACGAACAGGGTGCACCCGACGCGGGAGAACCTTGCCCTGGTGAATCTGAGGCCGAAGTTCGTGAACACGGTGGTTGCGGCGATCACGCGGTGATGGTGCGGGCGCGCCCGGGGTATGGGGTCACGGGGCGCCGGGGCTGCGGCTGGAAGTATATGGCGTTTGGGTGGTGGACGTGGACAGGAACGTGAACCGGGGCGGCAGGCCCCGTGTGCTGGTGCCGATCGAGTGGAGGGATGACGTCGAAGCCGTGCGCATCATCGATCAGACGCTGCTGCCGGAGGAGCTACGATACGTCGATGTCGTCACGGTGGATCAGATGTGCGAGGCCATCTCCAAGCTACGGGTCAGGGGAGCGCCGGCCATCGGCGTGGCCGGGGCTTTAGGAGTGTACCTGGGCATGAGGGGGCACGAGGGCGACTCGGCTGAGGCTTTCGCGCGGGCGTTGGAGGACGTGTGCCAGCGGGTGAGCTCGGTGCGGCCGACCGCCGTGAACCTGTCGTGGGCGGTGGGGCGGGTGCAGGCCGCAGCCAAGAGGGAGATGGCGAGCGGCGACGCCTATGCGAAGGCCGGGGCGCGTGCGGCCATCCTGGATGAAGCCTTGGCCATCATGGATGAAGACAGGCGCTGCTGCGAGCTGATCGGTTTGCACGGGGCGGAACTGATACCGGACGGCGCACGAGTATTGACGCACTGCAATGCCGGCGCGCTGGCAACGGCGGGTATTGGCACTGCTCTGGCTCCGATCTACGTGCGCCACAGTCAGGGCGCCAGGCTCAAGGTTTGGGCTGACGAGACCCGGCCGCTCCTACAGGGAGCAAGGCTCACCGCATACGAGTTGAGCCAGGCTGGGATAGACGTGACTGTGATCTGCGACAACATGGCGGCGTCGCTCATGGCCGCAGGGAAGGTTGATCTTGTGATCGTTGGGGCTGACAGGGTGGCGGCCAATGGAGATGTGTGCAACAAGATAGGCACGTACGGCCTGGCGTGCGCTGCGTGGGTGCATCAGATTCCCTTCTATGTGGCTTGTCCCACGTCCACGCTGGACCTTTCGATACGTCGCGGGGAGGACATACCCATCGAGGAGCGTGGGCAGGAGGAGGTGGCCTGCGGTCTTGGACGGCGCACCGTGCCGGAGGGAGTAGCTATCTACAACCCGGCGTTCGACGTGACTCCTGCGCGCATGGTGACGGCCATAATAACGGAGCGCGGCATAGCGCGACCTCCCTATGGGCGGGGCCTGGCGCGACTGATGCAGAGCGAGGACGGTAGTGCAGGCAAGACGCATTGACCCTCATGGTGCGTGAGATCGTCGGAACGATGTACGGCGAGAGAGTCCCCTCTGCCCTGAGCCGAGGGGATTTACCTCTATTCGGAGGAGCACGTTGGGGTGTGCTCCTCCGAATAGAGGAGAGGGACCGCATCTGCTCCTCGAAGGGGCGGAAAACCGCCGGGAAGGGCGATGTGGGGATCGGTCGGCACGCGAGTTGCGAGTTGTGGGGCGTGGGCAGCCTGAAAGATCCGTTGGAAAGGCCCAGCTACGCGAATTATGCAGGTATGATGTGTTGAGCGGATAAGAGTGCCGCACGATTCAAGAGGGGGTATTCCTCTCTTTGGAGGAGCACATGGGGGTGTGCTCCTCCGAATGGAGGCACGGGACGGCACCTGCTCCTCGAAACGGAGGAAAACCGCCGGGGTGCGTGGCCGGATGGTCGCCCAGTGGGTGAGTCGTGGCTTGCGGCATGCGGGCGACCCAAAGAGACTATCGAAAGCTCAAGCTAAGCAAATTATGCGGTTGCCGGGCGTCGCAGGAATCGGGCAGAAAGAACAGGCGGCGCTGAGCGCCGCCTTCATCATCAAGAGGTTGGAGAGTTCGGGGACGCGACATTGCCGGCCATGGAGCCCTATTAGCGGATTAGACGGATCAATGCGCTGAACACCCACGAAAGGGCCGACAGCCCTGCGCTGATCACCAGCATGGAGGTGAATGGCGCGATCACATGTTCAGTCATGATGTCGCCAGGCAGCTTTCCGAACCAGGAGAACGCGCCTGGCCATCGCATCAGGATGAATCCTATGGTTGCTGCCATTCCGCCCAACTGGAACAGCGTCGCTCCGATTCTGCTTGCCATTGAGATCACCCCCCGACGAGCCCAGTCCACCGATTCACCACAGTACAAACATGATAGCACACGTTTCAGCATGAGGCTTAGTCGTAGAGCAGATAGCCTTTGCGTGCCGACAGGAACTCGTCGAGTTGCGGTGCCCAGCTTCGGAGTATTTCCTCTGCCGTGCGGCCGCGATCGATGGCTTCCCTCAGGTCGGGACCGCCGGCCAGGCGATCGATGAATGGGGCGTTCCAGCTGAACCGGTCGGGGTTCTGCTTATGCACGGCGCTGAGAATCTCCAGGCCCACCCGCAACGGTTGAATCCTGCGCGGGTCGGTGATGTATAACTCGACGCCGGCGCACTCAGCGCCGCTGTGCTTGGAGAAGGTGGGACGGAAGTGCGCAGGTCTGAAGCGGACGCCTTCGAGACCGACGCTGTTGAGGAAGTCTGCGAGGCTCAGCGCGTCAAGCCACGGCGCGCCGATGAGCTTGAAGGGCTTGGTGGTGCCCCGCCCCTCCGAGCAGTTGGTGCCCTCGAAGAGGCAGGTGCCTGGGTAGAGCAGGGCCGTCTCGAAGTCGGGCATGTTGGGGGTGGCCGTCCAGAAGAGGCCGGTTTCAGGGAAGAGCATGCGGCGATGCCAGCCGTCCACGGGCACGACCGTCAGGTAGGACTTGGCCGCGACGCTTGACGCGTGCATCTTTGCCAGCTCGCCTGGGGTCATGCCGTGGCGGATGGGTATGGGCAGGAACCCCACGAAGGACCTGTACCTGAGGTCCAAGACGTTTCCCTCGACGGCTGCGCCGCCCAGGGGGTTGGGCCTATCGGTCACGATGATGGGCTTGCCGGCCTCAGCCGCCGCTTCGATGCACAGGGCCATGGTCGATAGGTAAGTCCAGTACCGGGAGCCCACGTCGTTGCCATCGAAAAGAAGCAAGTCCACGTCTTCAAGCATTTCCGGAGTGGGCCTGTTGACGTCGCCGTACAGGCTGAATACCCGGGCGCCTGTGTGCGGGTCCACGGAACCCGCGAGCTTCACGCCAGCCTGCTCGCATCCCCAGAGGCCGTGTTCAGCCGAGTATATCGCCGCTAGGTGTAGGCACGGATGCGCGGCGATGGCGCGGATGATGGGGACGGCGTGCTCGTCTATGGCGTTGTAGTTGGCAACCACGCCAACGCGGAGCTTTCCCGGTCCCGCCGGGCGGCCTCGCTGTGGCGCTCCGGCGGCGTATGCCTGGGGGTCTTCAAGGAACTTGGTGATGCCCAGCTTAACGCTCATCTGCGCACCTCCTTCCGGCTGCAGGAAGAGTTCGCCGTGAGCGGTGGGAACCCTGCGGGGTGGGAGAGGTCGTTCCACGGGTGTGCGGGCACAGTAGGAAATATTTCTGACAAGTTCGTGACCGCAAGGGAAAGAAACATTCTGAAACCTGAAGGAGTTCGCCGCGGAGAGGGCGAATTGACATTCAAGGATTTCCCATTGTCGTGGGGAACAAACCTACAACGGGGAGGGTTCTTGATGAGACGCTTGTGTTTGGCACTGCTGGTGTGCCTGGTGGTCAGCGCCTCGGCGGCTGCCGCGCCCTTCGTTGAGAGTGAGGATCTGACTCCGTCGACGATGCCGGTCCGCGGGGGAACGCTGTACATGGTGCTGTCAGGCTCTCCGCAATCGTTCCTGTTCTACGGTTCTCTGGACAACAACGCGTACACGGTGATCGGGCAGACCATGACCGGCCTGGTGGAGCTGCACCCGGTCACAAACGAGATCCGTCCGGGTCTGGCGGAGCGCTGGGAGACTTCTCCCGATGGGAAAGAGGTTACGTTCTACCTGAGGGATGTGAAGTGGTCTGACGGGGTGCCCTTTACGGCAGATGACGTGATCTTCACGTTCGAGAACTTCATCATGAACAAAGTGGCCAGGGGCAACTCCGTGGACAGGTTCACCATCGTTGACGTCACTGACGGCCAGAAGAAAGAGGTCAAGTGGGTGAAGGTCGACGACAAGACGATCAAGGCGGTGCTGCCGTCGCCGTTTGGTCCGTTCTTCATGAACCTGAGCCATGCGTACATCTATCCCAAGCACAAGCTGGAGGACAAGATCGACAAGTCGCGGCCTGACTCCGTGAACGAGCTGTGGCTCACGAACACGCCGCCCAGCGAGATCGTGGCCAACGGTCCGTACAGGATCGCCCAGTACATCATGGACCAGAAGGTCGTGCTGGAGAGGAACCCGAACTACTGGAAGGTCGACAGGTTCGGCAACCAGCTTCCGTACTTCGACAGGCTCGAGTACCTGATCGTGCCTGACGAGGAGGTGAGGCTGGCGAAGTTTATGGCTGGCGAGATCGACTACATGGCGGTTTCTGCCGCTGACTTCCCCACGTTGAAACAGCGCGAGCTGGCCGGCGGGCCGTTCACCGTGTTCATGGCACAGCCCACTCAGCCGACGCCCAGCCCTGTGCATATTTCCTTCAACTTCGACGCGGCCAACCCGCAGCTTAAGGAGCTCTTCCGCAATACGGAGTTCCGCCGGGCCATGGAGTTCCTGCTCGACAGGGATCGCATCATCGACGAGATTTACAATGGCCTGGCGATCCCCGGCGCCGGCCTGGTTCTGCCGTCTAACAAGGGCTTCTACAACCCGAAGATAGAGGAGATCATGAGGCCTTACGATCCCGCGAAGGCCAAGGCCATCCTCGACAGCCTGGGTCTTGCCGACCGCAACGGCGATGGCATCCGTGAGTTCCCTGACGGAAAGAGTGTGGAGTTCACGCTGACGGTGCAGAGCTCGCCTCAGGACTACCAGGACGTTGCCCTGGTGTTCAAGGAGGAGGTCGAGAAGGCCGGGATCAAGGTCAACCTACAGATCCTCGATGCCACCCTGGTTGGCGAGATGTTCGGCGCCGGCAACTTCGAGGCGGGAATCAGGGCATTCGGCAACCAGCCCGACCTTGAGCTGAGGAAGGCCATATGGCAACCGGGTACCCAGCTGTACTACTGGCACTACTCGGCGCTGGACAAGGAGAACCTCGCCGCCATCCCCGAGGAGATGCTGGACTGGGAGACGAGGGTGTATGAGCTGTTCGACCTCGGCTCGATCACCACGGATCCAGTGAAGAGGAAGGCCATCTACGACGAAGTGCAGGAGATCTACCACGACGTGCTGCCTGTGATCTTCGTCTGCAAGGGGATGAACCTGTTCGGCGCTGCCAAGACCCTGGGCAACGCGTACCAGGACGATGAAGGGGTAGTCTACTTCGCGACGTGGACCGCGTACCGTAAGTAGCGCAAGTCGATCAGGCGGCGCAAGTAGAGCAAGCTGTGCGAGCAGCGTAAGCAGCGTAGCAGCGTAAGTGGCGCACGCAGGCAATAGAGTCGGTAAGGGCATCACGTGATCGAAGGAGGGCGGGGCCCTGGCTGGTTCGGGGCTCGCAATCCAGCCGAGTCGAGCTAGGCTGGGCCGGGCGTGCCCGGGCCTACCGAGGTCTGCCTGGGCAGGACTGGGCCGGGCTAGGCCGGGCTGGGGCGAGCCGCAGCGGCCTCCCCTCCATTCCCACGACTACAACTCTCAGTGGCGCAGGGGTGACGGCACGGTGTGGGCATTCATCGCGAGAAGGGTCCTGATAATGATCCCCATGATGCTCATGGTGTCGGTGATCTGCTTCACCATCACGGAACTGCAGCCAGGCGACTTCGTGAGCCAGTACCTTGACAATCCCAGGATCTCGCCGGAGCAGATAAGGCTGCTTCGTGAGAGGCTGGGCCTCGACAAGCCCGCATACGTCAGGTATTGGATGTGGATGAAGGGGATAGTGACCAAGTGGGATTTCGGTTACTCTTTCGCCTATACGCGCCCCGTGGGCGAGCTCATCTGGGAGCGTATGGGCTGGACCGTGTTGATCGCCCTGGCCACCATCGTTTTTCAGTGGGCGTTGGCGGTGCCCATGGGGATCTACTCGGCGCTGCACCCGTACTCCCCTGCCGACTACTGCATGACCTTCGTAGGCTTTCTAGGCGTGTCGATACCTGACTTCTTCCTCGCACTCATCCTCATGTACTTAATGCTCCAGGCAGGCTCCGCATCTATCGGAGGGCTGTTCTCCACGCAGTTCATTGGAGCGCCCTGGAGCTGGGCCAAGTTCTTGGACCTTCTGAAGCACATCTGGATGCCGCTAGTGGTTGTGGGCGTGAGCGGCCTGGCCGGCCTGATGCGGGTGATGAGGGGCAACATGCTTGACGTGGTGGGCTCGCCGTTTATCACGTCCCTCAGGGCGCACGGCCTTGACGAGAGGACGGTGCGCAGGCACGCGATAAAGAACGCCCTCAACCCGATGGTGAGCATCGCCGGATCGGAGCTGCCCAACGTGTTCAGCGGCACGATAATCGCCGCCATCGTTCTGAACCTTCCGACGATGGGGCCGTTCTTCTACAACGCCCTCCTCAACCACGACCAGTACCTAGTGATGGCCTTCTTGATGTTCATTGCCCTCATCACGCAAGTGGGGAACCTGTTGGCCGACATCGCTTTGGCCTTCCTGGATCCCAGGATCCGAATGAGCTAGGGGACAGGGGGGTCTGCAGTGGAAGGAACCAGGGCAAGGATCATAAGGAGCTTCCGTAGGCACCGCCTGGGCATGGCGGGGCTCGCCGTGCTGACGGTGCTGTATCTCGTGATGATACTCGCGGACTTCATCGCTCCATACAACTTCACCGCCACCCACAGGAACTTCATCTACGCGCCTCCGACGAAGATCCGCTTCTTCGACGAAGACGGCAGGTGGAGAGGGCCATTCGTGTACCCCCTGACCAGGAGCAGGGATCCAGTCACGTTTCAGCTGGTTTTCACTGAAGACAGGAGCCGCATCGTGCCGGTGAAGCTTTTCGTGCCGGGCGAGGAATACAAGCTCATGGGCCTATTCAAGACCAACCTCCACCTGTTCGGGGTGGAGGAGTCTCCTGACACCGCCATGGTTCTGCCCTTCGGGGCCGACAGGTTTGGCCGGTGCGTTTTCTCTCGCGTGCTGGTGGGAAGCCAGGTGTCGCTGACGGTGGGGCTTCTAGGCACGTTTCTGAGCGTGTTCATAGGGGCCATAGTGGGGGCGCTGTCGGGGTACTACGGCGGATGGGTCGACATAGGCATCCAGCGCTTCACGGAGCTTCTGAGGTCGTTCCCAAGGATCCCGCTGTGGCTGGCGCTGGCTGTCATCGTCCCGCCGAGTTGGCCAAGCACCTGGGTGTATTTCGGGATAGTCACGGTGTTGTCGCTCATCGGTTGGATGGGCGTGGCTAGGGTGGTGCGTGGCATGGTGCTGAGCCTGAGGGAGAAGGAGTTCGTGCTGGCGGCGCAGGTCATGGGCGTGCCCAGCATGAAGATCATCACGAAGCACCTGATCCCGAACACCTTGAGCTATCTTATCGTCGTGTCGACCCTGTCGATACCAGGAATGATCCTTGGCGAGAGCACCATCAGCTTCCTGGGCCTCGGCATCAAGGAGCCCATGACCAGCTGGGGGCTGCTTCTGAAGCAAGCCCAGTCTCTGAGCGAGCTGCAGTCGCATCCGTGGCTGATGGTGCCCGGGCTCTTCATCATCGTCGCAGTGCTCTCGTTCAACTTTGTCGGCGACGCGCTGAGGGATGCGGTCGACCCGTATAGGACGGTTGAGAAGGTATGAGCGCAAGCAGCAAACTTATCGAACGCGGCGAACGTAGCGAACGTGTCGAACGGATCCTCACTGTTGAGAATCTGAAGACCTACTTCCGCACCCCCGAAGGCCTGGTGAAGGCAGTTGACGAAGTCAGCTTCCACCTCGACAGAGGCGAGGTGCTGGCGCTGGTGGGGGAGTCGGGCTGTGGCAAGAGCGTGACAGCTTTGTCAATACTGGGGCTTGTGAAGAGTCCTCCGGCGTTGGTGGAGGGGAGCATCGAGTTCAGGGGCACGCAGCTGATAGGCCTGGGCCCGAAGGAGTACCGCGAGATCCGGGGCCGGCAGATCAGCATGATCTTCCAGGAGCCGATGTCAGCCTTCGATCCTCTGTACACCGTCGGCTACCAGCTAATGGAAGTGGCCAGGGCTCACATGCCGTGGGACGATGCCGAGGCTAAGGCCAGGATCATCGATACACTGCGGGCGATACACATCCCTGACCCTGAGAAGCGTTACAGCGAGTACCCCCACGAGATGAGCGGGGGCATGCTCCAACGCATAATGATCGCCATGGCGCTCATCACCAGCCCTGAGATAATCATTGCAGACGAGCCCACCACGGCCCTGGACGTCACCATCCAGGCGCAGGTGCTCAACCTCATGCAGGAGCTGCAGCGCGACTACCACGGCTCCATGATCTTCATCACCCACGACCTGGGCACCGTCGCGGAGGTGGCAGACCGGGTGCACGTGATGTACGCCGGCAAGATAGTAGAGAAGGCGCCGGTGGTGGAGCTTTTCGAGGATCCGCTTCACCCGTACACGCTCGGGCTTCTGACGTCGCGGGTCAAACGGGAGTACAAAGGGGAAAGCCTTCCGTTCATCGAGGGCAACGTGCCTAGGGCAGACGAGCTCCCAGAGGGCTGCAGGTTCCATCCGCGGTGCCCTCGCGCTATGGACAAGTGCCGTACCCTGGAGCCGCCGGAGTTCAGCCCGCGGCCGAACCGCGGCGTCGCCTGCTGGCTGTGGGAGGAGGGTGATGGCCGGTGAAGATCCTTGCCGTCAGGAACCTCAAGAAGTACTTCCCCATCCGAAGCGGCGTGTTCCTGCAGGTCACAGGCTGGGTGCGGGCGCTGCAGGCGGTAGACCTCGACATCGAGCAGGGCGTGACGGTGGGCATCGTCGGTGAGTCGGGATGTGGAAAGAGCACCCTCGGGCGCACCATTGTGAAGATATACGAGCCCACGGCGGGCAGCATCACGTACCACGACCCTGACGGGCATGTCCACGACATCACCCGGGGCCTCCCGCGCAAGGTGAGAGCCACCTTCCGCAGGGACGTGCAGATGGTCTTCCAGAACCCGTACGACTCCCTTGATCCCAGGATGACCATCCGCGACATCATACGAGAGCCCATCGACACCCACCGGCTGTTTGCCGACTCCAAGGTGGCCGACGAGTACGTCGGCGGGCTTCTCACAAAGGTGGGCTTGTACCCTGAGTACGCCAGGAGGTACCCGCACGAGTTCTCAGGCGGGCAACGACAGAGGATAGCCATCGCCAGGGCGATCTCGGTCAAGCCCAGGCTACTGATATGCGACGAGCCCACGTCGGCGCTGGACGTATCGGTTCAGAGCCAGATAATAAACCTGCTCAAGGACCTCCAGCGCGAGACCAACATGTCGCTCATCTTCATCTCGCACAACCTGGACGTCGTGTACCACATGAGCGACCGAATCATCGTGATGTATCTGGGGCACGTGTTGGAATCGGCGCCTTCACACGCGCTGTTCGATAGGCCAGCCCATCCCTACACCCAGGCGCTGATGGCGGCGGTGCCCAGCTGGAACCCGCGTTACCGTAAGCTCGGCGAGGTGAAGCTGGAGGGCGAGCCTCCGAGCCCGATCAACCCGCCGCCCGGTTGTCCGTTCCACCCCAGGTGCCCGCACCGGCTTGACGTGTGCGACAGGGTGATGCCCGAGGCGGTGGAGGTCGCGCCAGCACACCTCTGTGCGTGCCACCTTGTTGCCGACGACACCGCCAGGAAAGCGAAGGCCTGAGCCAGCAGAGGCCGGCTCAGGCCATGACGACAGCCATGCGGACTCCAAGCTCCACACTCTCCACACACTCCACGGACTACACAGACGCCACGAACGCCACAGACTCTGCGTTCAGATCGGTGGCCGCGGGCTGGTCACCGACGAGCTTTCCGCTGCTTACACTTCCTATGCTTTCCCAACATCGTCCGGCGTCAGGGTGATCCGGGAGTACTCCTCGGGCCGTTGTTTGTGGAGCCGCTCCATGCCCCAGTAGATGGCGAGGCCTATCAGGATGTAGATGCCGAACGAGATGTATCCCCCGATAGGCATCTCCAGGAGCGAACCTACGACGATCCACACAGACGACACGATCCCGAGCCCGAACACCGCGTTGCCGACTGGCGCCACGTAAGGACGCATCCACTCCGGGTGCTTCTTGCGCAGCACGATGGCGTCAATGCACGCGATCCCATACACGAGGCCTGCAGCTACGCATGACACCGCGCAAATGTACTGCACCCAGCTGTCGCCGGTGAACAGGCAGAAGAAGATGGAGAACTCATGTTCGTTTGACGCTTGCGCTGAAAACCGACCCGCCGGCGGGTCACTGCGACCGCCTCTCGCCACCGTCCCTTCCACTGCGCCCGTCCCTGTCATTTTGCCCGTCGATGTGTTGCCGTGCTTGATATAGTACTTTACAATAACTAACATATTCTGCTGTCAGCCGGGCACTCGACTGCCCTTGCCGTCGTCTTTAGGCCAGTAGGGCACACGAAGCGGCACAAACGGCTTTACACCTGAGATGTTGATGGGGGATGCACGTGGCACAGAACCTGGTCACTGACACGCTGAACGTTCAGGGCATGACCTGCGCAAGCTGTGAGCGCAGGCTGGAGGAGGCACTTTCACGCGTATCCGGCGTGGTGAAAGCGAAAGCCAGCTACTCGAGGAGTACGGTGCAAGTTCGATATGACTCGGATCGCACAACCCTCGACCAACTGACGGACGCCATCGAAGCCGCGGGTTACCAGGTGGCGGTACCGGCCGCGCCGGGCCAGCGAAAAGGCCAAGGCCAAGGCCAGGCCGGCTCACACCGGACGTTGTCCGACGCCCTCGGCATCGAACGGGTGCTTGGGGTCCTCAGTATTCTGGTGGCCCTGTATATCGCTTTCACGCACCTCGGGCTTCCGGGCCTTGCCAACGTGTTCCCCGAGGCGGAAGCGGGAATGAGCTACGGGATGCTGTTCGTGATCGGCCTTCTCACGTCGGTCCACTGCATCGCTATGTGCGGGGGCATAAACCTGTCGCAGTGCGTGCCGCTGCACACCGAAGCAGGCGCCGGCGCCCGCGGGGCCGTGCTCAGACGCAGCCTTCTCTACAATCTCGGAAGGGTGATATCGTACACCGTCGTTGGGGCAGTGGTGGGGGCGCTCGGTTCCGTCGTGAGCTTCTCGGGGGCGGCGCGGGGCATCGTCCAGATCGTGGCCGGCATCTTCATGGTGATCATGGGCCTGAACATGCTGAACCTGTTCCCGTGGCTTCGCAGGCTCGCCCCGAGGATGCCGAGAGCCGTCGCCACGCGTGCCGCGGCCACCGCGGCCGCCGCCCGCGCCGCCACCGGCAAGCCAGCAGTCAGCAACGCTCCGCTGTACGTGGGGCTCCTCAACGGGCTGATGCCGTGCGGGCCGCTCCAGGCGATGCAGCTCTACGCGCTCTCCACTGGCGACCCGATGAAGGGCGCGTTCGCGATGTTCGTGTTCAGCCTGGGCACCGTGCCGCTGATGTTCTCCTTAGGCGTCCTGACCTCTGTCCTCAACAAGAAGTTCGCAGGGAAGATGATGGCCGCCAGCGCCGCGCTGGTGGTCGTGCTGGGCGTGTTCATGTTCTCGAGCGGGATGAGCCTGTCAGGCATAGCTGTGGCCCTCCCCGGCCGGATGACGCCTGGGGCGGGGCCCCGCGGAGCCGCCGTAGCCCAGGTGGTCAACGGAGTCCAGGTGGTCTCGACGCCTCTTGCGCCCGGAAGCTACCAGCCCATACGAGTGCAGGCCGGCATCCCCGTCCGGTGGACCATCGTCGCTCAGCCCGGCACCCTGAACGGGTGCAACAACAGGATCATCATACCTGAATACGGAATCGAACGCCGGCTGGAACTGGGAGAGAACGTCATCGAGTTCGTGCCGACGCAGGCGGGCACCGTGCCTTTCGCCTGCTGGATGGGCATGATACGGAGCAGCATCACCGTGATGGGTGTCGGGGCAGGGTCGTAACAGTGATCACGCAGCACACGCGGCATACACAGCATAGAGAGGGGAAACGTAGCGATGCGGAGCAAGAACGGTATAGTAGTGGCGATAGCGGTCGTGGCAGTGGCGGCCCTTGTGGCCGTAGGCTGGAGCCTTCAGCGCCGGGAGCAGGCGGTGGCGGTCAACGTGCCAGCCGTCGGATCCCCGGGGCACCCGGCAGAGTCGGCAAGCCCGGACCTGGTCATCCCCGTCGCCAGCGTGACGGGGCGGCCGGCATTCTACTCGACGAGAGTCGACGGCACCGAGCTTGAGGTGATCGCGGTCCGCACCTCTGACGGAGCCCTGCGCACGGCCTTCAACACGTGCCAGATATGCTACAGCTCAGGCAGGGGTTACTACAAGCAGGTCGGCGGCTATCTGGTGTGTCAGAATTGCGGCAACAGGTTCGGCATGGATCAGCTGGGGGTGGCCGCCGGCGGCTGCAATCCTGTCCCGATCTTCCCCGAAGACAGGGTGACGGACGGCACCAACATCATCATTCCCCGGGAGTATCTGGCCCAGGCCAAGGCGCTGTTCGCTAGCTGGAAGTACTAGCGGGCGCGATCTCCGTCGCTCCCACGCGAGGCTCGGCTGGGCGTCTTCAAGGGGTTAGAAGGTGTACGGCCATCCGAATAGAAGTACGAAAAAGTGAAATCTGAGGCGTTTGGAGGCGTGGGCATGAAAGTTGCGCTGTCGCGGCCTGACATCGGCCCTGCGGAGAAGCATGCTGTCATGGAAGTTCTCGACTCGGATATCCTCGCTCTCGGGCCGAAGCACATGGAGTTCGAGCGGTTGGTGGCCGAATACTGCGGCCGCAAGCACGGTGTGGCGGTGAACAGCGGCACCAGCGGGTTGCACCTTCTGATACGGGCCTACGGCATCGGCGACGGCGACGAGGTGATCACCACGCCGTTCAGCTTCATCGCGTCAAGCAACTGCATCCTCTACGAGCGGGCCAGGCCGGTGTTCGTCGACATCGAGCCGGATACAGCCAACATTGATGTCACCCTCATGGAGGAGGCCGTCACGCCGCGCACGAAGGCGGTCCTGGCTGTGGACGCCTTCGGCCAGCCCGCGAGGCTCGACGCCATCCGCGAGGTGGCGGAGCGCCACGGCCTGGTGTTCATCGAAGATTCGTGCGAGTCGCTGGGTTCAGAGTACAAGGGGAAGAAGGCTGGCGGGCCCGACTTCGCCCACGCCGCGGTGTTCGCCTTCTACCCCAACAAGCAGATCACCACCGGCGAAGGTGGGTTGATCGTCACCGACGACGACCGCATCGCGCAGCTGTGCGACAGCATGTGCAACCAGGGTAGGGGAGAGTCGGGTCTGTGGCTGGCCCACGAGCGCCTCGGTTACAACTACCGGATGGACGAGATGTCGGCCGCCCTCGGCGTGGTGCAGATGGGTCGCCTGGACGAGATCATCGAGAGGCGTGCCCGCGTCGCGGCGATGTACCGCGAGAGGCTGTCGCGCATAGAGGGAGTCGTCCTGCCGCACATCGCCCCCGAGGTGACCCGGATGAGCTGGTTCGTCTACGTGATCCGTGTGGGCGTCGAGGAGCCCACGCCCGAAGCGCAGCAGGCGGTGCGCGACCGCGTGATGGCCAGGTTCCAGGAGGCGGGCATCGGGTGCCGCCCCTACTTCACCCCCATCCACTTGCAGCCGTTCTACCGGTCGGAGTTCGGATACAAGGAAGGGGACTTCCCCGTCACGGAGCTGGCCGGCCGAACCAGCGTGGCGATCCCCTTCCACAACAGGATCACCGCCGACGACATCGACTACGTCGCCGACGTCTTGGAGCGCGCCCTGGCGGAGCGCCGCTGATCCGATGCTGGAATCGGGAGCGTCGCGCATGGGCCCCTTACTCGGCGTCGACGTCGGGGGCACTTCCGTTAAGGCTGGCATCGTCATTGGAGACGGCAACCTGTACCGCGGCGTTCGTCGGATCGAGCTTGACGCCAGGCAGCAAGCGGAGCCGCTGCTCGAAGAGCTCTGCGCCGGACTGCGGCGCGTGCTTGACGAAGGGGCCGGCTCAGGCCCGATCACGGGAGTGGGGATCGGGATGCCCGGCCCCTTTGACTACGAGCGCGGCATCAGCCTGATACGCGGGCAGGACAAGTTCGACTCGCTTTACGGCATGGATGTGGGCGCCCAGATCCGGCGCAGGCTGGAGCTGCCGGCGGAGGTGCCAGTGCGCTTCATAAACGACGCCGTGGCGTTTGCCCTGGGCGAGTGCCTGTACGGGGCTGGGAGGGGCTTCGACCGCGTCCTTGCCATCACGCTGGGGACCGGCTTCGGCTGCGCCCTGGTCGAGCGTAGCGGCGCCGTGGCGTGGGAGGTTGAGGCGTACGCCATGCCCTACAGGGACCGCCGCGTTGACGACTACCTTTCCAGGCGCGGCATCCTGAGCTTGTGGCGGAGCAAGTACCAGTCCCGAAGCAGCCTACACGACGCCGCGGAGCCGGCAGACGTGGAGGCCCTGGCCAAAGCGGCCTTCGCCGGCGACGAGGCCTGCCGCCAGCTTTTCCGCGAGTGGGGCGAGATGCTTGCGGAGGTTCTCGCCAGTGTCGTGACGGAGACCAGGCCGGAGTGTATCGTAGTGGGCGGCGCCATAGCACAAAGCCTCCACCTCTTCCGCGACCCGCTTGACCGGTCATTGAGCGGCATAGGCCAACAACCGTCATCGCCACATCGGGAGCCCGGACCTGAGGTTATCCCGTGTGTAGTGGCCGCCTGCGACACCTATGCGGCCGTCAAAGGGGCGGCGGCGGCCGTGAGCCGTGGCCGGCAGTTGCCATGAACAGGAACCGTCACTTACAATCACCACGTGAAATAGATTACAAATATTTGTCCAAAGCGACACCGACTGCAGGGAACTGACGGGCCGGTGTCGTATTCTTAATTGCTGGATCACTGGAGTCGGTCAAGCGTACAAGCAGATTACAGGGAGGTAATCGGATGAAGAGGCTTCTAGTCATGTGCCTGGCGCTGTTGATGATGGGCTCTACATTGGTTTCGGCAGCGCCGCCGACCATCGAGGCGGAGCTTAGCATCATCACGCCTGTGGCCGCTTTCGTGAGCACTGCGGCTCTGGATGCCTTCAGAGACTGGGCTAAGGCAAAGTATGGAGTGGATGTGAAGACCAACTACATGAGCAAGGGCACCCAGGTGGCAGCGGGCATGGTCCGGGAGTGGGGTGCCAACCCGCAGGCAGACATCATCTGGGGCGGCGAGACGGTGCTCTACGATGAGCTGGCTGCAGACGGCTTCCTCATCAAGCATGAGGTGCCCCAGGAGCTGATGGACAAGGTCCCTGACACCATGGGCGCACCCAGGCCGATGCCGCTGAAGGATCCCAAGGGATTCTGGACCGGCACCGCTCTGGAGCCGTACGGTCTCGTGTACAACCACGGCCTGCTTGTCAGGCGTCTGCGTGCGACCCCTCCGACCACTTGGGAGGATCTGCTGTCTGATCCCAAGTTCAAAGGGCAGGTAGCCCAGTGCGCACCTGACAACTCCAGTTCGAACCACGCCACCTACGAAGTCATCCTTCAGAAGATGGGTTGGGAGCAAGGCTGGGAGTGGATCGGTAAGCTCGCCGCCTACACCGGCCAGTTCGTGGCGAGATCCGTGGACGTTCCCGCCGTCGTTGCTAACGGCGAGTACGCTCTGGGCTTTGCGGTCCCGAGCTACATGGCGTTTGAGAACTACCTCAACGGCGCCGACATCCGCTTCATCGCCCCTCCGGGCGCGTACGTGACTCCGGAGCCCATAGCGATCATCAAGAACTGCAAGAACCCCAACGCCGCCAAGGCGTTCATCGAGTTCTTGCTGACTGAGGAAGGGCAGAAGCTATTCATCGAGCGCGGCCTGTTCCCGATCCGGCCCGACATGAGGATGGAAGGCCCTCCGGGCTCCACTGCTGAGCTGGCAGTCGAGTTCTACGGCGGCCGCAGGAGCTACTTTGAGGGAACGGTCGAGAACACGTACGACAACGCGTTGGCGGCCAGCAGGAACAGTGAAGTCAACGAGTACTTCAGGACCAACATCTTCGCGAAGCTCGATGAGCTGAAGGCGAAGTACTAATCCGGTCCGCCGACAGCCAATGCACTGAGATAGCACAACGATTCCAGAGGACCTGCGGGCGAGCTCGTCTCGCCCGTGGGTTTGTTTCGGAATCCCCTGAGGTGAAGGGCATGGATATCACTCTTATTGGAGTAACGAAACGATTCAAGAACGTTGAGGCGCTGACCCGCGTCAACCTGAACATCAAAGACGGAGAGCTGTTCACGTTGTTGGGGCCGTCCGGCTGCGGCAAGACCACCACCCTCCGGCTCATTGCAGGGTTCTACATTCCCGACGAGGGCAAGATCATGTTCGGCGACCGCGAGGTTCAAGACATCCCGCCGGCCAAGCGGAACATCGGTATGGTGTTCCAGAACTACGCGCTGTGGCCGCACATGACCGTGTACAGGAACGTCATCTACGGTCTGCAGTTCAAGAACGTACCCAAGTCAGACTGGCAGAAGATCGCCCAAGACGCCCTTGCCAAGGTTGGACTGACGGGCTACGAGACGCGCTACCCCGGGCAGCTGTCAGGCGGCCAGCAGCAGCGCGTGGCGCTGGCCAGGGCGCTGGCGCTGAACCCCGACGTCCTGTTGCTGGACGAGCCCCTGTCCAACCTTGACGCCAAGATCCGTGCTTCCGTTCGCGCCGAGATCCGCAAGCTCCAACAGAACCTCGGCATAACCACGGTTTACGTCACCCACGACCAGGAGGAGGCGCTGACCCTGTCCGACAGGATCGGGATCATGAACGAGGGTAAGCTGGTGCAGGTGGGCACGCCTCACGACCTGTACGAGAGGCCCAATACCAGGTTCGTCGCGGATTTCATCGGCACCAACAACCTGGTGGAAGGGGTCGTGAAGTCCGCAAGCGCCGGAGGCAGCGACGTGGTTGTCGAGACCAAGGTCGGCGTGCTGAGGGGGTTCAGCCACGCCAGCGTCAAGGCTGGCGACAGGTGCACCGTGGCGTTCAGGCCCGAGAACGTGACGGTTCTGGCCAAGAAGCCTTCCGAGCCGGACGATCTCAACCACATATCCGGCAAGATCAGCTTCGCCAGCTACCTGGGGAACACTTTGCGCTACGAGATGGAAACCGCGGCCGGTATAGTGCTCAAGGCTGATATCGGTAACCCCCTCGCCCACGAGGAGCTGAGTTGGGGCAGCGACGTCAACTTCGCGTTCACCAAATCCGCTGCGCTGGTGATTCCGGACGCGGAGAGCTGACCCCGAGCATGGATAGGCAGGTGATTCCTGGATGAATCTCAAGCGATTGTTCAGAGGCTCCGTTCCGTGGGTATTGCCGATATACCTGTTCCTGATCCTGTTCGTGGTGTTCCCGCTGATAAGGCTCTTCGTGGACTCGTTCTCCACGGCTGACATACCTGTGTCGGCGCTGAACGAGGTGGCGCTCACCGTCGACCTCATGGAGGAGCGGGCAGCGGTGGGTCAATCCCAGGCCGCGCTCCAATCGGCGGAGGACGTGGTGCTGGGTCTTCAGCGGTCCATAACTGTGGTGGACCGAATGGTGGATGCCCTCGGCCGCGCCACGTTCTCGCAGGACGAGCTCATAGCCAGATGGAAGCAGGCGCGCGTGGACATCCAGGCCCAGACTGAGGCCATGAGGCGGGCGCTGGACGCGTCGCTATCTCAGGAGGACCCGACGGCGGCCCTTGCTGAAGCCCGAAGAGCCAGAGACCTGGTGAGACAGGTAGTACAGCTTCCACGACAGGCGTTCTCAGTCAACTTCTTCCTGGACGTGTTCAGGGACAAGCTGTACATGAAGGCGCTGTTCAACTCGCTGTCGCTGGGAGTGGCCACCGTGATCACCACGTCGATAGTGGGCTTCACCGTGGCGTATCTCCTGGTCAGGTACGACTTCCCGCTGAGGAAGGCTTTCAACTTCCTCACCATAGTCCCGATAGTCATGCCCCCTCTAGTGGGCGTGCTCGGCTTCATCTTCATATTGGGCCGCGGGGGAACCATCAACGAGCTGTTCTACCTTCTGGCCGAGAAGATCGAGCCGTCATGGCCCGCCCTGGCCAACTGGTTCTTCGACCGGCTGCCGTTCAACTTCATGTACGGCTGGCACGGTCTGCTTCTGGTGGAGACGTGTCACCTGTTCCCACTGATTACGCTGAACGTGCTGGATTCGCTCAGCAAGATCGACGCCTCCCTGGAGGAAGCGGCCGAGAGCATGGGCTCGGTGGGCCTCAAGCGCCTGTTCGACATCACCATACCCCTCACGGTGCCGGGCTTCGTCACCGGAGCGCTTCTGGTGTTCGTGTGGGCCTTCGCCGACTTTGCGGCTCCCATGGTCGTCGGGTTGAACACGTTCATCGCTCCGCTGGCCTACATGGACATCCAGCAGTTCACCGACAGACGCCTCTTCAAGATGGGCATCACGGTCGGAGCGGTCATGGTCGCGCTGTCCATCATCTTCCTTCTCATCGCGAAGAAGTATATATCTATGAAGGACTACAGCACCCTGTCCTATCGCCCGGTGGAGAGGAAGCCTCTTAAGGGCAAGTGGCACGGCCTGGCCGTGGCCTTCCTCGTGGTGCTGTTGTTGCTGAGCTTCATACCGTACGTCGGCGTCGGGCTGGCATCCTTCGCAGGCAAGTGGTCCCTGTCGCCGCTGCCAACGTCGTGGACCCTGGAGCACTACAAGAAGGTGCTGCTATACGCTCCGGGTTACATCATCAACACGTTCAAGTTCTGTACTATCGCCGTGGCGCTGTGCATACTCATCGGCGTCCCCATCGCGTGGATCATGGCCAGAACGAGGCTGTGGAGCCGTGGGATCCTTGACATCCTGACCACCCTGGTGCTGGCGCTGCCGGGCACCGCGTTGGGCATCGCCTACATCAGGGCGTTCAACAGCCCCTTCTTGGGCACGGTTCCTCTGGCTAACCTCTGGATCATCATACCCATCCTCCTTGCCGTGAGGCGCGTGCCGTACACGGTGCGCTCCGCGTACAGCTCCCTGCTGGTGGTCCATCGCTCCATGGAGGAGGCCGCCGAATCCGTGGGAGCTAACGGCCTGAAAACGTTCAAGGATATCACCCTGCCGCTCATCTGGAAGGGCGTGCTGGCAGGAGCCCTGTTCTCCTTCATGACATCGATCCAGGAGAGCGCGGCCACGATCCTGCTGGCCCTTCCGGGCGCCGAGACCATGACCGTGGGTATCTTCACCTTCTACACCGGAGGCACCCACGGCGACGCCGCGGCGTTGGGCTTCATCCTGATAGTGGTGGGCGTTCTGGCCCTGTTCTTCATGGAGAAGCTGAGCAGCGCCAGGCAGGGCGGCCTGTTCGGATAGACAGCCTCCAGGCAGGCAACGTGATCAACACACACCGGCCGCCGCGGGCGCGCTCCGCAGCGGCCGGTCTCGTTCTTCCTCCGCACGTAGTGCGCTATCGCGGCTGTCACGCCTGGCGACGCCACGCGAATTCTCATGCTGGTGCGTTAGCCCGTCGGGCGAGGGCGTTACATTTCGCAGGGCCATCCGCAACGAAACCGCGCGTCGCAACCCATACATTGTTGTATAATCAGCACAAAGCCAGCAGCCAGCCCCTCCACGAAGAGTCCGCCTCTTCCTTACCCTGAAGACGCCCAGCTCAACACGCTACCACTCGCGGACTCGTACTCGGCAGATTGCCTCGAGGCGTCCCCAGAGCCATCCGCGGAGACAATCATGTCGATTTCGTTACGAAAGACGGACCTCTACCCCAAGAACCATCACGGAAGCCACCCCTTTTCATAACGACCTCACCGCTGTTGGCTAGCCTGCCGGATGAGGACGTTACAACATGTTGAAGCTGTGCCCGGCAGGATTCGCGCTCGAGAATGAGAACTTCCATCCAAATGCAGGGCAACTTGTACACGCGGGAACCCATCTTTGAACGCTGTGTCAGGAGGTGCGATGAATGAACCTCGTGGGCATAACGGAGCAAGTGCAGCGAGCGCTGGAAGGGTTGCTGGCGGTGGCCAGGCTTCGGCCGCGCGACATCGTGGTTGTCGGGTGTAGCACCAGCGAGGTGATGGGCGAGAGGATCGGGAAGGCTGGCAGCCTGGAAGTGGCGGAGGCCATCCTGGACGGGCTCCTTCCAACCCTGCGAGAAAGGGGGCTCTACCTTGCGGTGCAGTGCTGCGAGCACCTGAATCGCGCGCTCGTGGTGGAGAGGGAGTGCGCGGAAAGGTACAACCTTGAGCTGGTCACTGTCGTGCCGCACCCGAAGGCCGGTGGGGCGCTGGCCGCGGCTGCGATGAAAAGCTTCAGCGATCCCGCCGTGGCAGAGTCCATCGCGGCACACGCAGGCATAGACATCGGTGACACCTTCATCGGAATGCATCTTAAGCGCGTGGCAGTGCCGGTTAGGCTTGATATCGACAGGATAGGCGAAGCACATCTGACGTTGGCCCGCACGAGGCCGAAGCTCATAGGCGGCGCCCGCGCGCAGTATCCCGAGTACTGCTAGGGTGCGGCCGCCGTGCCGAAACCGTCAGCGAAATTCCGCTTGCGTATGACTGGTCAATCATTATATACTGATGTTGGATAATCCGCTGGTGGTTGCTTGGCCTTGGGCGACAATTCCAATCCCGAGCAAGGGACGGGAATCATCGTCGCATCGCGGCCATGTCTTGTGGCAGACATTGTGAAATCAGGCACAATAGCAACCGCCGGGCGGCTTATACTATCGCGCTGACGAGAGGTGACAAGGATTGAGCTGGACCGAGCTGTTCGGCACCGATCACGAATGCGACGATGCCTATCTGAGCCAGGTCGCGGAGATTGCCAGTGCCCACGCCGACAGGCCTGACAACCTGGTAATGGTCCTCAACCGCGTGCAGGCTCTACGGAACTACCTCCCCCGCTGTGCGCTTCGCACAGTTGCCCACGTGATGGGGCTGCCTGAGAGCCGGGTGTACGGGGTGGCGACGTTCTACTCGATGCTGTCCACCAAACCCAGGGGGCGCCACATCATTAGAGTGTGCACGTCCACCCCATGCCACGTGGCGGGAGCCCGGGAGTTCCTGGACGCGCTCACGAAAGAGCTCGGAACCCCATTGGGCGGCACGACCGATGATGGTACCTTCACAGTGGAAACCTCGTCCTGCTTAGGTCTCTGCCATGCCGCACCAGCCATGATGATCGACGAAGAAGTCTACGGAAACCTCGTCCCATCAGACCTGCCACAGATACTGCAGCGCTACAAGTCCCCGCAACAATCCCAGGAGCCATCGCCCAAGGCCAAACCCAACAGCGAGCTTGCAGCACATCCGGAGATAGAGAAACGGGTAGTGCTGGAGAACGTTGGGCGTATCGACCCCGAAAGCATCGAGGATTACATCGCTCACGGAGGCTACGCGGCTCTAGCCGCGGCACTGAAGTCCTCCGAACCGCAAGAAGTGCTTGAAGCCATCAAGAGCTCAGGCCTCAGGGGCCGTGGCGGCGCATCTTTCCCCACAGGCAAGAAGCTCGAGTTCGTGGCGAAGGCCGAAGCTGACCAGAAGTACATAGTGTGCAACGCTGACGAGGGCGAGCCGGGCACCTTCAAGGATCGCGCCATAATGGAGGGCGACCCGCACAAGGTGATCGAGGGCATGGCCATCATGGGGTACGCTGTCGGCGCCACCCGCGGCGTGATATACATCCGCGGCGAATACTCGACTTCCATCAAGCGCATACAGAGAGCGATCGAACAGGCCCGCAGCAAGGGCATGCTCGGATCCGAGATCCTGGGCACCAAGTTCGACTTCGATATCGAGCTGAAAACTGGCGCCGGCGCCTACGTGTGCGGTGAGGAGACGGCCCTCCTCGAGTCGGCCGAAGGCAAGCGCGGCGAGCCCAGACAGAAACCGCCCTACCCGGGCATGGCAGGGTTGTTCGGCAAGCCCACCGGAGTATTCAATGTTGAGACCATCGCGAACATTCCGCCGATCATCTTGAACGGGCCAGATTGGTTCCGGAAGACGGGCACGCCAGGTTCGCCCGGCACAAAGGTGTTCTTGCTGGTGGGCGACGTCTGCAACAGAGGCCTGATAGAGGCCCCGCTAGGCATAACCCTGCGGGATCTCATATATAAGGTAGGTGGCGGAATTCCGGGCGGCAGGTGTCTCAAGATGGTGCAGACGGGAGGGACTTCAGGAGGCTGCCTCACCGAGGCTCATCTGGACACTCCGCTTGACTATGACAGCATGCAGGTAGCAGGCTCGACGCTGGGTTCCGGAGCTCTGCTGGTGGTGGATGACAGTCGGTGTGTCGTTGATCTAGCCCGCTCCATGCTGGCTTTCTTCGAACACGAGTCGTGCGGTCAGTGCACGCCGTGTCGTGAGGGCATGCCCAGGCTGCTGCGGATTCTCGATAAGATGTGCGCCTTCCGAGCAACCGCAGCAGACCTGGATCTCGCCATGGAGCTGGCGGAAGTCATGTACAACTCGGCGCTGTGCGCCCTGGGCCAGTCCGCGGCTATGCCCCTGAGAACCATCATCGAGCATTTCGGCGACGAGGTCAAGGGCCACTTGAACGGGGTATGCGCGACCGGAACATGCTCAAGCCACCGTGTGCCGTCGGAAAGGAGGCGCGACGCCCATGTCTGAGATCACGCTCACGATAGACGGGATAAAGGTGCGCACTTCCCCGGGCTCCACCATCCTGGAAGCGGCCCGGAAGGCGGGGATCAAGATCCCCACTCTGTGCTGGCATGAGGACTTAGGCGTGCAGTCAGTCTGCCGCCTGTGCGTGGTTGAAGTCAACGGCGCCCGACCGCTTCAGCCCGCATGCTCCTATCCGGCCGCCGACGGCATGGTGGTCCGGACCAACACTCCGGCCGTGCGGCAGGCGCGCAGGCTGAACCTGGAGCTGCTCCTGGCGCGCCACCCGGATGGCTGCCTCTCCTGCGCGCGGAACCTCAAGTGCGAGCTTCAGCAGCTGGCACAGGACCTGGGCATCAGGGACATCCGGTTCGAGCGCATGGAGCGAGGGCTTCCCAAGGACGAATCGTCGCCGTCATTGGTGCGCGATCCCAACAAGTGCATCAACTGCCGTCGGTGCCTTGAGGCGTGTGAGAGCGTACAGAGCGTGGCGACGCTGTCGGTGGTCAACAGGGGGTTTGAGTCAGTAGCCCTCCCCGCGTTCGGCGACGGGCTCATGGACGCGGTGTGCGTCATGTGTGGGCAGTGCAGCCTCGCCTGCCCCACCGGGGCCATCACCGAGCGGGACGACACCGAACGCGTGTGGGCGGCTCTGGCGGATCCCAGGAAGCACGTGGTGGTGCAGACAGCTCCGGCCGTCAGGGTGTCGCTTGGCGAGGAGCTCGGGCTTCCCGTTGGGGCCATCGCCACCGGAAAGATGGTGGCAGCGCTGCGAAGGCTGGGGTTCGACAGGGTGTTCGACACCGACTTCACCGCCGACCTCACCATCATGGAGGAAGGACACGAGCTCCTGGAACGGATGAAGGGCAGCGGGCCTCTGCCGATGTTCACGTCGTGCAGCCCTGGATGGATCAAGTTTATCGAGCACTTCTATCCCGAGCTCTTGCCGCACGTGTCTACGTGCAAGTCGCCTCAGCAGATGCTAGGCGCCTTGGCCAAGACGTTCTATCCGGACACGGCAGGCATACCCAGGGAGAACGTGTTCGTGGTGTCCATCATGCCATGCACGGCCAAGAAGTTCGAGGCGCAGCGGCCTGAGATGCGGTCCAGCGGATACCAGGACATCGACGTCGTCCTCACCACTCGCGAGCTCGGTCGGATGCTCCGCGAGGCTGGAATCGACTTCGCAAACCTCCCGGAGGAGGAGTTCGATCCTCCCCTCGGCATGTCCACCGGAGCCGGCGCCATATTCGGCGCCACCGGTGGCGTGATGGAGGCGGCGCTCAGGACCGTGTACGAAGTAGTCACCGGCGATGAGCTCGAAGGCGAGAGCCTGGAGTTCCATGAGGTGAGGGGCCTCGAAGGCGTCAA